>FWPU01001521.1_pt1 | contig 69160 bp, 55 predicted proteins | sample 2228361 | NCBI WGS metagenome assembly FWPU01 (sample SAMEA103939777, study PRJEB20133) | metagenome
GCCGCGGCCGCGCGCCTCTCGACCGGCGCCAACGACAAGCGCGACGCGATCCTCCGCGCCGCGATCCGCACGTTCGCCGGCCGCGGCTTCTTCGGCGCCCAGGTCGCCGACGTCGCCCGCGCCGCCGGCGTCGCCGCCGGCACGGTCTACCTCTACTTCAAGAGCAAGGACGATTTGCTCGTCTCGATCTTCGAGAAGACCATGCGAGAAGCCGTCGCCGAGGGCCGCGCGGCGCTCGCCGGCGTCGAACACCCCGTCGAACGGCTGCGCCGCATCGCCCGCCTCCACCTCGACCGCCTCGGCCGCGACCGCGACCTCGCCGTCGTGTTCCAGGTCGAGCTCCGCCAGTCCACCAAGTTCATGGAGCGCTTCTCCGCCACGTGGGTCCGGACCTACCTCGACCTCATCCGCGAGGTCATCGCCGACGGTCAGGCCGTCGGGGCCTTCCGGCGCGAGCTCAACCCGACCCTGGCCGCCAAGGTGTTCTTCGGGGCGCTCGACGAGATGGCGACGAACTGGGTGCTGAGCCGCCGCCGCTACGCGCTCGCCTCCGACGCCGACGCAGTGGTCGACCTGCTGGTGCACGGCCTCCGGAGTTGATCGGCCATGACGCACGCGATCCGCACCGCCGCCGTCCTGGGCGCCGGCACCATGGGCGCGCAGATCGCCGCCCACCTCGCCAACGCCGGCGTCCCGACGCGCTTGATCGACCTGACACCCGAACTGGCGCGCGACGGGCTCGAGCGCGCCGCCAGGCTCAAGCCCGACCCCTTCTTCACCCCAGACGCCAGACGGCTCGTCACGACGGGCGGCTTCGACGACGGCCTGCCGGGACTTGGCGCCTGCGACTGGATTCTCGAGGCCGTCGTCGAGCGGCTCGACGTGAAGCAGGCGCTCTTCGCGCGCGTCGAGCGCGTCCGGCGGCCGGGCAGTATCGTCTCGTCGAACACGTCGGGCATCCCGATCGCGGCGTTGGGGGCTGGGCGCTCGGACGAGTTCCGCCGCCACTTCCTCGGCACGCACTTTTTCAACCCGCCGCGCTACCTCCATCTGCTCGAGGTCATCCCCACGGCCGACACGGACCCGTCGGTCGTGGACAGCCTCAGGTGGTTCGCGGACCACGTGCTCGGCAAGGGCGTGGTCGTCGCCAGGGACACGCCGAACTTCATCGCCAACCACATCGGGCTGTACGGCGTCCTCCGCGTCTTCGACGCGCTCGCGACGGGGCGCTTCACCATCGAAGAAATCGACGCGATCACCGGGCCGGTGCTGGGCCGGCCGGCCAGCGCGACGTTCCGGACGCTCGACCTGGCCGGGCTGGATGTGGTGGCGCACGTGGTCGACAACCTCGCCGAGCGCCTGACGACGGAGGAGGCGCGCCGCGCGTTCGCGCTGCCGCCGCTCGTCGCCGAGCTCGTCCGGCGCGGCTGGACGGGCGAAAAGGCCGGCCAGGGCTTCTACAAGAAGGTAACAACCGAAGGCCGGAGCGTCATTTTCGCGCTCGACCCCTCCACGCTCGAGTACCGCCCCCCGCGGCCTGTGCACCTGCCGGAACTCGACGCGGCGCGGGCGATCGAGGATGTGGCCGAGCGCACGCGGACGCTCTTCCTCCGTCGCGACCGCGTCGGCGAGTTCCTGCGCGCCACGCTCGGGCCGCTGCTCGTCTACGCGGCGCGCGTCGCCCCCGACATCGCCCACTCGATCGACGACGTGGACCGGGCGATGCGGTGGGGGTTCGGCTGGGAGCGCGGCCCCTTCGAGACCTGGGACGCCATCGGCGTGCGGGAGGTCGTCGACGCCTGCGCGGTCGCCGACCCGCCGCCGCTCGTCCGCGACGTACTCGGCCGCGGCGACAACTGGTTCCGCGACGGCCGGCGCGCGGCGGGGGCCGCGACAGTCGTGCTCGTGCCGCCGGCCGCTCCCGACCTGCTGATTCTCCGGGCGGCGAAGGACCAATCCCGCACCGTCCGGCGCAACCCCGGCGCGAGCTTGGTGGACCTGGGTGACGGGGTGTTGTGCGTGGAGTTTCACTCGAAGATGAACGCGCTCGGCGGCGACGCGGTCGAGATGCTGCAGGCAGGCGTAAAGGAAGCCGCCGCCCACTTCCAGGCGCTCGTCGTCGGCAACGACGCCGTTCACTTCTCGGCAGGTGCCAACCTCATGCTGCTCCTGCTCGAGGCGCGGGAGGGCAACTGGGACGAGATCGACCTCATGGTCCGGGCGTTCCAAGCGGCGACCTCGGCGCTGCGCACCTCGGCGGTGCCGGTCGTCGTGGCGCCGGCCGGCCTGACGCTCGGCGGGGGCTGCGAGGTTGCCCTGCACGCCGACCGCGTCCAGGCCGCGGCGGAAACTTACATGGGGCTTGTGGAGGTCGGCGTCGGCCTCATCCCGGCGGGCGGGGGGACCAAGGAGATGCTCGTCCGGGCGCTCGCCCATGCGCCTGCGGGGGCGGACCCGCTGCCGTTCGTGCAGCGGGCGTTCGAGACCATCGCCTTCGCGAAGGTCTCGACGAGCGCGGCCGATGCCCGGCACCTCGGCTATCTCCGCGAGGTCGACCTCGTCACGATGAACCGCGAGCGCCTGCTCGCCGACGCGAAGGTCGTGGCGCTGCGGCGGGTCCGGGAGGGATACCGCCCGCCGGCGCCGCGCACCGACATTCTGGTGGGCGGAGACACCGTGCTCGCGGCGCTCAAGCTCGGCGTGCACCTCGCGCACCGGGCCGGGCGCATCACCGACCACGAGCGGCTCATCGGTCAGAAGCTGGCCTGGGTGCTGGCGGGCGGCGCGCTGCCGCACGCGGCGGAGGTGAGCGAGCAGTACCTACTCGACCTCGAACGGGAGGCGTTCCTGAGCCTGTGCGGCGAGCCCAAGACGCAGGAGCGCATCGCCTACACGCTCGAGACGGGAAAGACGCTGCGAAACTGATGGTCGATCTCGGCTCCGGCATCCCCGTCGTGCTCGTGCCCGGCATCCAGGGCCGCTGGGAGTGGATGCGCCCGGCCGTCGCGGCGCTCGGCGCGCGCTGCCGCGTCCTCACGAGTTCGCTGCCGGGCGACCCGGGCAGCGTCGGCCCCCTCGACCCGGCGTGCGGGTTCGACAGCCTGGTCACCCTGGTCGAGCGGCTGCGCCTACGCGCAGCGGTCGACCGCGTAGCGGTCTGCGGCGTGTCGTACGGCGGCTACGCAGCCCTGCAGTACGCCGCCACGCACGCCGACCGGACGCTGGCGCTGGTCCTGGTCTCGACGCCGGGGCCCGACTGGCGCCCCGACGCGCGAACGCTCCGCTACGTGCGTTGGCCGCGCCTGTTCGCGCCGCTGTTCATCGCGACCGCGCCGCTCCGCCTCCTGCCGGAAATCCGAGCGGCGCGCGGAGGGTGGCCGGCGGCTCTCGCGTTCGTCGTGCAGCACCTCGCTCGGGTGGCGGCGGCGCCCATGTCGCCCTCGCGCATGAGCGCGCGCGTCCGCCTGGCGGTCGGGGTCGATTTTCGCGCGGCGTGTGCTCGGGTGTCGGCGCCGACGCTCGTGGTGACGGGCGAACGGGACCTCGACCGGGTCGTGCCGGTCGACCTGACGTTCGAGTACGCGCGGGCGATCCGCGGCGCGCGCACCGCCGTCATCGAACGGTCGGGCCATATCGGCCTGGTCACCCGCCCGCACCGCTTCGCCGAGATCGTGGGTGGTTTCGTGGAAGAGGTCGCCCGGGCATCCGCCGAGGCCGCGCGGCCGGCGGTCTGGCCGGGCGCCGTCGCGCGGGCCGCCGGGAGCGGCCGGTGAGCGGCGGCCGCGCCGAAAGCATGGAGGCGTAAGGGTGTCGTCGACCATCACAGTGCCGGGTCCCGCAGGTCCGCTGGAAGCGCGCATCGACGCGCCCGCGCGCCCGGTTCGCGCGGCCGTGGTGTTCGCACACCCGCACCCGCTGTATGGCGGAACCATGCACACGAAGGTGGTGTTCCGGAGCGCGAAGGCGCTCGCGCGTATCGGCTGCGAGGTGCTGCGCTTCAACTTCCGCGGCGTGGGGACGAGCGGCGGTGCCTTCGACGGCGGCCCTGGCGAACGAGACGACTTCCGGGCCTGCCTGGACTTCATGGCCGCCCGCCGCCCCGGGGTCCCGCTGTGGGCGGCCGGCCTGTCGTTCGGCGCCTGGGTGGCGCTCGAGGTGGGCGCTCAGGACGACCGGGTCGTCTTGCTGCTCGGCATCGCCCCGCCAGTCGACCGGTATGACTTCGCGGCGGTCCGCGGCAGCACCAAGCCGAAGTTTCTGATCCACGGCGAGGCCGACGACCTCGTGCCCCTCCAGTCGGTCTGGCGCTTCTACGGCACCCTCGCGGAGCCGAAGGAGCTGGTCGTCATCGACGCTGCGGACCACGTGTTCGACGGAAAGGTTTCCGAGGTGGCCGATGCCATCGAGGATTTGCTGGGCGATTACGCAGCCGCGCTCGCGCGACCTGGGACGCGGAACCCGCGACCTTTGTGAGGTGAGACCCCATGAGAGATGCCGTCATCGTCTCGGCGGTTCGGACGGCCGTCGGGAAGGCGCCCCGCGGGACGCTCCGCGCGACGCGACCTGACGAGATGGCCGCCGCCGTCATCGCTGAAGCGATCCGACGCGTGCCCGGGCTCGACCCGCGCGAGATCGACGATGTGATCCTCGGGTGTGCGATGCCGGAGGCCGAGCAGGGGCTGAATGTGGCGCGCATCGCGAGCCTGCGCGCCGGCCTCCCGGTCGGCGTCTCGGCTGTCACGATCAACCGCTTCTGCTCGTCCGGCCTCCAGGCCATCGCGTTCGCCGCCGAGCGCATCCTGGCCGGGTTCGCCACCACGATCGTGGCCGGGGGGACCGAGTCCATGAGTCTCGTCCCGATGGGGGGACACAAGGTGGCGCCGAACCCCTCGCTCGTCGAGACCTACCCGGACGTCTATCTGAGCACCGGTCTCGTGGCCGAGCGTCACGCGCGCGAGGCGGGCATCAGCCGTGAGGCGCAGGACGCCTTTGCGCTCCGGAGCCACGAGCGCGCCATCGCGGCGATCGACGCCGGGCGGTTCCGCGAGGAGATCGTGCCGCTGACGGTGCGCGTGGTGAGTCCCCACGCCGACGAAGCGGGGCTGAAGCGGACCAGGCCCGGGTCGAGTGCCGCGGTGAAGATTCTCGAGGTCGTGTTCGCCACCGACGAGGGCCCCCGGCGCGATACGTCGCTCGAGGCGCTGGCGAAGCTTCCCCCGGCGTTTCACGCACAGGGCACCGTCACGGCCGGCAACTCGTCGCAGATGAGCGACGGCGCCGCGGTCGTGGTCGTGATGGCGGCGGCGCGTGCCCGCGAGCTCGGGCTCTCGCCGCTCGCCCGGTTCGTCGCGTACGCCACGGCCGGGGTCGAGCCCGAGCGCTTCGGCATCGGGCCGGTGCCGGCGGTGCGGAAGGTCCTCGGGCTCGCGGGTTTGCGGCTCGAGGACCTCGATCTAATCGAGCTGAACGAGGCGTTCGCGGCCCAGGTGCTCGCCGTGCTGCGCGAGCTGCCGCTCGACGAGACGAAGCTCAACGTCAACGGCGGCGCCATCGCGCTCGGCCATCCGCTCGGCTGCACGGGCGCGAAGCTGACCACGACGTTGCTCTACGAGCTGCGGCGACGCCGGGCCAGGTACGGGTTAGTGACGCTCTGCGTCGGCGGTGGCATGGGAGCCGCGGGGATCTTCGAACGGCTCTGACCCGCGCTGCCGACGCACAGGTGATGTGGCTTTCCCCTCATCCGCGTGCAGGGGAGGGTCAGGCGAGGCAGCATCATGTCGCAGACCACATCGACCATCACACCGCAGGGCGGCGCGTGGCTGCTCGAGTCCGTGGGGCCCGAAGCCGTCTTCACGCCCGAGGGGCTCAGCGAGGAGCATCGGCTGATCGGCCGAACGGCCGACGAATTCATGACACAGGAGGTCGAGCCAGCCATCCCGCGCCTCGAGGAGAAGGACTGGGCGCTCGCCCGCCGGTTGCTGCGGCGCGCCGGCGAGTTGGGCCTGCTCGCGACCGACGTGCCCGAGGCGTTCGGCGGCCTCGCGCTCGACAAGGTGTCCTCGATCGTGGTGGGCGAGCGCGTCGGGCGCTCGGCGTCGTTCAGCGCCACCTACGGCGCCCAGACGAGCCTCGCGATCACGCCGCTCCTGATGTTCGGGACCCCCGAGCAGAAAGCGCGCTACCTGCCCGGTCTGGCGAGCGGGGAGATCGCCGGCGCCTACGCGCTCAGCGAATCCGGCTCCGGGTCGGATGCGCTCGCCGCCAGGGCGCGCGCCGTGCCGCAGCCGGACGGGAGCTTTCTGCTGAGCGGCGAGAAGCTGTGGATCACCAACGGCGGCTTCGCCGACGTCATCATCGTGTTCGCCAAGGTCGACGGCGAACACTTCTCCGCCTTCATCGTCGAGCGCGGCTTCCCGGGCGTGGCGAGCGGCAAGGAAGAACACAAGATGGGGCTGCACGGCTCGTCCACCACGCCCATCCTGCTCCAGGAGGCACGCGTGCCTGGTGAGAACCTGATCGGCGAGGTGGGCAAGGGTCACAAGGTCGCGTTCAACGTGCTCAACTACGGCCGGCTGAAGCTGGCGGCGGGTTGCTCGGGCGGCGCGAAAGCGGCCGTCGGCGAGGCCTGCCGGTACGCCAACGCGCGGAGGCAGTTCGGGCAGCCCATCGCCGCCTTCGGCGCCATCCAGCACAAGATCGGTGAGATGGTCGCGCGGGCCTACGCGGTGGAGAGCATGCTGTATCGGACCGTCGGCGCCATCGATGCACTGCTGCAAGCGCCGGGTCGGGCCCTGCACGAAGGCGCTCCCCTCGTCGACGCGCTCGAGGCGTTCGCCGTCGAGGCGTCGATCCTCAAGGTGGCGGCGAGCGAGATGCTGCAATTCGTGCTCGACGAGAACGTGCAGATTCACGGCGGCAACGGGTTCGTCCGCGACTACCCGGCCGAGCGTCACTTCCGGGACGCGCGCGTCAACCGCATCTTCGAGGGGACCAACGAGATCAACCGGCTGCTCATTGCCGGCCTGCTTGCGCGCAGGGCGCTCAAGGGGACCCTGCCGCTCATCCCGGCAGCCCGGCGGCTTCAGGAGGAGCTATTGGCGGTGGGGGCGGTCGAGCCCGCGGCGGACGCACCCCTCGCGGACCAGCGGCGCCTGGTGGCAACGCTCAAGAAGGTGGTGCTCATGGTGCTCGGGACGGCGATGCAGCACTACGGGGACACGCTCGCCCACGAGCAGGAAGTGCTGTGCGCCACGGCCGACTTGGTGATCGACGCTTACGCCGCCGAGAGCGCGGTGCTGCGGGCGCTCTCCGGCGGCGACCCGCTTGCGGCCGACGCGGCGCGCGTGGTCGTCAACGACGCCGCGGCGCGCGCCGAGGTCACGGCGCGGTATGCGCTCGCCGCCATGGCCGAGGGCGACACGCTGCGGACGCTGCTCGCCGCGCTCCGGCGCCTCGTCAAGGTCACGCCAGAGAACACCGTCGCCCTGCGCCGGAGGCTGGCCGCGGCGGCGCGGGCGCGAAACGCGTATCCGTTCGCGCGCTGACCGCGGTGCCGCGCAGCAAGGCTAAGGTCCTAGAATGAAGCCATGCGGGCTCTGGCGCCCCTGATCGTGTGGCCCCTCTTCGCTGCGGTGGCGTGCTCGCCGAGGTCCGCCGCGTCGTGGGCCGACGAACTGCTCGCGGCGCGGGCCGACAAGGATCGGATGTTCCGCGAGAGCCCCGAGTCACCCCTCACGCCAGAGGGCAAGCGGTCGTTCATGGGCCTCAGCTACTTCCCGCCCGACGAGAGCTACCGCGTGCCGGCCTCGCTCCGTCCGTCCCGTGAAGGTGAGGTCGCGACCGTGCGGATGCCGACCTCCACCGGGCTCGTGCGCGACATGGTGCGCGTCGGTCGTCTCGAGTTCGTCCTCAAGGGCGAGTCGCTCGCGCTCACGGCGTTCGTCGAGGTGGGCGACACGCGTCGCGACCGACTCTTCGTCCCCTTCGCCGACCTCACGACCGGGCGGGAGACGTACGCCGGCGGACGGTATCTGGATCTGGAGCGGTCACCGACGGGCATCTATATCGTCGACTTCAACCGCGCCTACCACCCTTACTGTCTCTACAACCCCAAGTACGACTGCCCGTTCCCCCCACCCGAGAATCGCCTGCCCGTGCCGGTGCGTGCGGGCGAGCGGCTGCCGCCACCGGCATGACCCGAGAGGACCAACCCTCCCCCAAAGACCCCGACGTCGGCGCGGATGGACGATTCAACAAATTGGAGTTCCGGCGGCGCCCGTGCGGGCCCTCGGCCTTCAGGGTGGACCGCGGGGCGTGAAACTTTTGCGCTCGGCGGGCCGCCTCATCCGTTTAAGTTATTACAGGTCAATCGGTAAACGCCTCTGCCGGCGCTGTTTGAAGCCAAACACCGGGCTCGGCACTCCCGGCCATCCGTACCTTCCTCTGGCACACCGCCTGCTTGTCGGGCGGGTGCTCGGCGGAGGACACCTAGTGCCCCTGGCGCGGGGCGTCGGAGACGGGCTCGCGAAGGCGGGTAGAACGCGTTGCGCTGCGCCGAGCGGGTCACAGCAGGAGGCATGTGAATGAGAAGGAGACTGACGGTCGCGCTGGCCATCGTGGCGGTTCTCGCCTGGGCGGGACCCACCATGGCACAGGTCCAGACGGGTGAGATCTTCGGGAGGGTCGTCGACACGACGGGGGCGGTGCTGCCCGGCGTGACGGTGACCATCTCGGGTCCAGCCCTGCTTCAGCCGCAGACGGCGGTGACGAGCGAAACGGGCAGTTACGTCTTCCCGCGCATCCCGATCGGCACCTACCAGGTGAAGTTCGAGCTCGCGGGCTTCAAGACGCGGGTTTTCGAGGGCATCCGCGTGACGATCGGGTTCCGCGCGCAGGTGAACGCGGAGCTCGAGGTCTCGGCGGTCGAGGAGACCATCACGGTCACAGGCGAGAGCCCGGTGGTCGACACGCGCGAGACGGGCACGCAGACGACCTTCAGCCAGGAGCTGCTGCAGAGCATCCCGTCGGCGCGCGACCCGTGGGTGATGCTCGAGCGGACGCCAGGCATCACGATGGACCGCGTGAACGTGGGCGGCAGCCAGTCGGGCCAGCAGTCGAGCTACATCTCGCGCGGGGCCGCCACGGGCAACAACAAGTGGTCGATCGACGGCGTGGACATCACGGACATGTCAGCGACCGGCGCCTCGCCCATTTACTACGACTTCGACATGCTCGAGGAGATGCAGGTGACGACCGGCGGGACGGACGTGACGCAGCAGACGGGCGGGGTCGGGATCAACTTCGTGACCCGGAGTGGGACGGACCGCTTCCGCGGGTCGGGGCGGTTCTACGTGACGGATGACAACTTCGAGGCGGTGAACGTCACCGACGAGGTGCGCCGGGCGGGTGCCGGGTCGGGCGCACCGATCCAGAACATCAGGGACTACGGCTTCGAGGTGGGCGGCCCGATCCGGAAGGGCAAGCTCTGGTACTGGGGCAGCTACGGCAAGCAGGACATCAAGGCGGGCATCGTGGGGTTCTACTTGCCCAGCTCGGAGTGCCAGGCCATGAAGGCCCGGCTGGCGGCCGACCCCCTGGCATTTCCGGTCAAGGACGTCTGGAAGTGCCTGGGGACCGACGGGACGCTGCTCGACAACTACAACTGGAAGGTCAACTGGGCTCCGTTTGCGAACAACAAGTTCGCGTTCCAAAACACGTGGGCGGCGAAGACGAAGAACGCGCGCGACGCCTCCGACACGCGGCCGATCGAAACGACCTTCCGGCAGCGCGCCGTGTCGAGCGATTACGGCCGGTGGGGCTGGCTGACCGGGCCGTCGCCGCTCTGGAAGGCGAGCGATCAGTACATCCTCTCCGACCGCTGGCTCGTCGAGGCGCAGTGGGCGCACCTCGGCAACAACTTCATCCTCGACTTCCACGAGGACGCGCTCAATGACGTGCAGCGGCGCCTCGAGATCACCACGGGCGTCTGGAGCCAGTCCTACATGCGCAGCGGGCCGTTCCTCCGGCCGACGAACAGCGTCGACCTGACGACGAACTACTTCCTGCCGGGGACGCTGGGCGGCGACCACCAACTCAAGGCCGGGCTGCGCTGGCGGATCGCCATGGGTCACTCTGAATCCCACGTGGGCGGGAACACGACCGCGCGGTTCCGGAACGGCGTGGCGGTCGAGGCCGAGCTGCACCGGGACTCAATCACCGAGTACGACCTGAAGACCTGGGCGGCGTACTTCCAGGACACCTACACGGTGAAGCGCCTGACGCTCAACCTCGGGATCCGGTGGGACCGCCAGCGCGACCGGGCGCGGCCGACGACGGTGCCGGCGCACCCGTTCCTCTCGGACTGGCTGCCGTCGGTGACATTCAACGGCGCTGACAGCGGCGTCGTGTGGAACGACGTGTCGCCGCGCCTGGGGATGACCTATGACGTGAGCGGGACGGGCAAGACGGTCGCCAAAGCCTCGTTCTCGATTTACTACGGCCAGATGGGGCCGGGACAGCTCGCCGGGAGGCTCAACCCTGTCACGGCAGCTTCCATCCGGTTCCCGTGGACGGACGTGAACGGCAACGGCACGGTGGAGCGCAACGAGCTCGACACGACCCGCATCCTGTCCTTCAGCGGGAACTACAACCCGGACAACCCCACGCAGCTCACGACGACCGGATCGGTCGACCCGGACATCAAGAACGACCGGACGCGGGAGTTCATCGTGGGTGTCGATCACGAGCTGATGCGGGGCTTCGGCGTCGGCGCGAGCTACATCTGGCGGAAGTACGACCGGTTCCAATGGTCGGATCGCGTCGGCTTCACCAGCGCGGACTACGTGGCACGGACGTACACACCGCCCGCTACGGCTTGCCCGTCGGGCGCGCGCTGCCAGACCGTCACGTACTACGAGCCGACCAAGCCGATCCCGGCGAATTACGTCTACACGAACATCCCCGACCGGTATCGCAACTACAACGGCTTCGAGCTGGTCGCGAGCAAGCGCTACTCGAACCGCTGGATGATGGTCGCGAGCTACGCGTTCAACAGCGCCGTCGACTATTGGGACTCGCCAAATGCGTACGAGGACCCGACGAACATCGACAAGCTGAGCGGCGGGCAGTATGCGCCGGAGTCCGGCGGGAGCGGCATCGACAACATCTTCACCAACGCCAAGTGGCTGGTGAAGGTGCAGGGCCTCTACACGCTGCCCTGGTACGACATCAACGTGTCGGGCTTCTACAACGCACGGCAGGGCTACCCGTTCCCGCAGTTCATCCTGTCGCCGTCGCGGGCGAACCGGGCGGGCACGGCCAACGTGCTGCTGGATCGGATGGGCGACGTCCGCCATCCCAACCTGCAAACGCTCGATCTGCGCGTGGAGAAGCCGTTCACGTTCGGCACGGCGAAGGTGTCCCCGAGCATCGACATCTTCAACCTGGGCAACGTGAACACCGTGCTCGCGCGGCGGCGCAACCAGGCGGCCTCGAACGCGAACGTGATCAGCGGCATCGTGGCGCCGCGCGTCGTTCGCTTCGGTGTCCGCGTGACCTGGTAGGCCCGCGAGCACCGCAACCGTCCGGCTTCGGCCGGACCGTACACGCGAAGGGCGGGGCATCGAGCCCCGCCCTTCTTGTTTCCGGCCCAGACGGCCCCGGGGGGCCTTGTCGCCGCCGCGCGACGGCTTCGCGCGATGAGGTCTAGCGGGCGTGCGGGAACGGCTCACCTGCGCCCCGTCACCGCCCCGTCCCGCGGCGGCGACCCGGGCGCTGCCACAGCCCAGGCGCGTTCGAGCACGTCCAGCGCTTCGTGGACGGACCGCACGACCGTGATCCCGAGCCGGGCCGCCGCACGCTCCTGCGCGGGGTCAGGCTCGCGCAGGACCAAAATGGGCCGCGCTGACGACTCGGCACGGACATCGACGCAGTGCTGGGGGGTGTCATCCACCAGGTAGTCCAGGTCCAGCGCGGCAGCCAGCGGACCGCGCGAGCTGCGCAGGACGAGCACCGACGGCAGGTCGAAGCCCTGGGCCGCGAGCCACCGCTGGGTCTGGCGCTGCACCGTCTCGCCAGCGGTCGGGGGGCGCTGCGTCACGAAGAAGACCTCCCAGCGCTGCCGCGCCACCAGCGCCGCCAGGCGCGCCACGACCCCGTCCTCGAGGGGCGCGAGCGTCGTCCAGAAGTTGTCGGTGTCGACGATCGCCTGCCACACCTGTCTGCGCCGGCGCGCCTCCACGGCGAGCTCTGCGGCCCGTCGGCTGGCCGCCTGCATCGTCGTTTCCGAGGGGTCGGCCGACGCTCCGTTCTCGGGCCAGTCTGGTACCTCAGGCGTCTCCGCGTCGCTGGCGATCGCGCCGCTTCCGAACAGGCGCCGCTCGACAGCGCGGTAGGCCGAAGCGAGATCCGCGAGGACGCCGTCGAGGTCGAACGCGATGCGGAGGGACATGGTGAACGCTACAGCTCGTCGCTCGACTCCGACCCGGACTCTTCGCCTGCGCCGGCCTTCGACATTTCCTCGTCCAGGGCGGCTTCGAAGTCCTCACCCAGATCCTCTCCCATCGCCTCGCCCATCTTTTTCATGAAGCGCGCCATGCTCGCCGGGTCGTTCTCGTCGACGCCGGCGAGGGCGCTGTCGTCGGCGAGCGCTTCGAGGCGCGCCTCTTCGCTCTTCGGCGCGGCGAAGCGCGACCAGAGCTTCTCGAGGTCCGCGCTGCCACAGTGATCGCAGCGCACCTCGCCCACGCGCTCGCGCGAGAGCACGAGCGCCGTCGTCTTCCGGCGACAGGCTCGACAGCGGAATTCGTAGATCGGCATAGCCACCCACCTCGCCCGCCCATCAGGCGCGGCGCACACGCCCCGCCACCTCCAGCACGAGCACCCGCAGCCCCAGCAGCAGCAGGCGCGGCTCTGCGACCGGCAGCCGCGCCAGCAGGGCCGCCGCCTCGTCGCGAGTGTAGCGCCCGAGCAGCCGCCGCGCCCGCGCCCCGAGCAGGTCGACCGCCGCGCAGTACTCCGCCTGCGTGAACCGGTGCACGACGCTCCGGATCAGGCGGTGCCGGTCCAGCTCCCGGCGGAGGGCAGCGATCGACCGGCGCGCCCGTGGCGTGTCTCCAAGAATGTGGTGGACAACGGCGGCCGCTCCACGGAATCCAGTCACGATGCCGCCGACCGTCGTGACCTTCACGTGCGCCGCCGCGTCGCCCACGAGATAGACGTCGCCCGCACCGACGCGCCGGTGAACCGGCTGCCAACGCGTGTAGACGGGGACCCGCGCCGCCTGGAACGCCAGCGGCTCGACGCCGTGCGCCTCCAGGAAGCGCTCGAGGCAGCGCCGCGTCCGCGCGCCGTCCTCGCCGATGAGCCCGAGCGCGCCGCGCTCGGGTGATTCGGGAATGAGCCAGTAGAAGTACGGCGTGTCCTCCGGCACGAACCAGACGCGCGTCGTGTCGGGCTCGAGGTCGCGCGGCAGCCGGACGACCGCCTGGACGAGCGGCACCGTTGCAGGCGCGGGCCAGCCCGCCGCCCGCGCGACCCGGCTGAACGCGCCGTCGGCGCCCACGACGGTCGTGGCGCCCACCACCTCTTCCCCGCCCGGCGCCCGACCCCGGGCGCCGAGTCGCTCGACGAGCAGCGCCAGCCGCTCCCTGTCGGCACACAGGCCCCGGACCCGATGGCCCGTCACCACCCGGGCGCCGGCCGCCTGCGCCTGGTCCGCCAGCCGCCGGACGAGCGCGGCGCGCTCGACGACGAGGTCGGGGCGGTCAAGCGTGACCGTCGCCGCGCGACCGTCGCTGAACAGCTCGAACCGCCGGATCGCATTGACGACGACGCCCTCGCCGAGGTCGGGCACGACCTCGTGCAGCCGGCTCGTCACGATGAGCGTGCGCGGCTCCGGGGCGAGCTGGGGTCGGCCTTCGAGCACCGTGACCGGCTGGCCGCGCCGGGCCAGTTCGCGAGCCGCGAACAGCCCGGCCGCCGACCCCCCCACGACCGTGATCGGGCGAGAAGTGCTCTGTGCCATACCGCTCGTTGTCTCGTCGAGCCGATCTGACCGGCCCATGACGATGCCACCGGGAAGCACGGCGCGTCAAGACCGCCTTCGACCTTCCTTCGCGGCGCCGCCTTCGCGCGCCGGTCTCCGCGGGCGGGTCGCTGGCTACCCCGCGGGTGCCCCCTCCCGGGCGGCCGGCGCCCCGAACTCTTCGTACATGAAAGCGCTCGTGATCACGCCGTTGTAGAAGTTCCCCAGGTCCAGCTTCTCGTTGGGCGCGTGCGTGTTGGCATCCGGCAGCGCGATGCCGAACAGTACGGCCGGGAGACCGAGCCGCTCCTGGAACACCGCCACGACGGGGATCGAGCCGCCCTCCCGGATCAAGGCCGGCTCCACGCCGAAGCCCCGCTGGATGGCGCGGCCGGCGGCCTGGATGAAGGGGTGGTCGAAGGCCGTGATCCAGGGCTTCGCGCCGTGCATCCGGGTCAGCCTGAGGTCGACGGTCTTCGGCGTGACCCGGCGCACGTAGTCCTCGAACCGCCGCGCGATGTCGTCGGGGTCCTGGTCCGGCACGAGCCGCATGCTGACCTTCGCCATCGCCGTCGCCGGCAGGACGGTCTTCGTGCCCTCGCCGGTGAACCCGGCGCGGAGCCCGTTGACCTCGAAGGTGGGCCGGGCCCACACGCGCTCGAGCGTCGTGTAGCCACGCTCGCCGAAGAGCTTCGGCGCGCCGAGCGCCTTGCGGTATTCCCGCTCGTTGAACCGCAGCCGGCGGAAGCCGTCGCGTTCGGCGTCGGTGAGGGGTCTGACGGCGTCGTAGAATCCCGGAATCTTCACGCGCCCGCCGCGGTCCTTCATCTGCGCCAGGATCTGGGCGAGCACGAACGCCGGGTTCGCCACGGCGCCGCCGAACGACCCGGAGTGCAGGTCGCTCTTCGTCCCGCGCAGATCGATCTGGTAGTAGAGCAGTCCGCGCAGGCCGTAGCAGATCGACGGGACGCCGCGGTCGAACATCTCGGTGTCCGAGATGAGCACGACGTCGGCCTTGAGGTCGTCCGCGTGCTCCCGGATGAACTCGTCGAGGTGCGCCGACCCGACCTCCTCTTCGCCCTCCAGCAGCACCTTCAGGTTGACCGGCAGGCGGCCGTGCGCCCCCAGGTGCGCCTCGATAGCCTTCAGGTGCATGAACACTTGACCTTTGTCGTCCGCCGCGCCGCGCGCGTACACCTCGCCGTCGCGCACGGTCGCCTCGAACGGCGGAGAGGTCCACTCACTCACCGGGTCGACCGGCTGCACGTCATAGTGTCCGTAGAGGAGCACCGTCGGGGCACCCGGCGCGCCAGACCACTCGGCGGTGACGATCGGATGGCCCGGCGTGTCGTGGATCGTGACCGTCGGCACCCCGATGCGGCGGAGTTCTTCGGCCACCCAACCCGCGCACCGACGCACCTCCTCGCGGTACTCGGGCAGGGCGCTGATGCTCGGGATCGCGAGGAACGGCTTCAGCTCGTCGAGGTAGCGGTCGCGGTGGAGCTCGATGAAATCCAGGACGCGGTCCATACAGTCGCCTCGCTGATCCCGGGGCGGCGTTCAGGACCGCTCGGGACGCTCGATGGGGAGGTCGTCGCGATCGCCCCATTCTTTCCAGGATCCGATGTAGTTGCGCACGCGCGGGTACCCGAGGAGGCGCAGCGCAAAGTACGTGTGCGCGGCGCGGTAGCCGCCCTGACAGTAGGTCACGACCTCCTTGTCGGGCGTCACGCCGGCCTGCTCGTACAGGGCGCGCAGCTCGCCGAGCGGCCTGAACGCTCCGCGCGCGGCGAGGTTGCGCGTCCACTCGATGTGCACCGCGCCGGGGATCGCGCCTCCGCGGCGCGCGCGCACGAGCACTCCATAGTACTCGTCGTCGCTCCGCGTGTCGACGAGGACGCTGTCGGGGCGGCCGAGGCGGTCGCGCACGTCCCGCCAGGTGGCGAGCCGTTCAGCGCGCGACGGCGGCCAGCCGCCCGCCCAGTCGCGCGCGACCGCCGACGGCGCGGCGCCCGGCGCGCCCACCCCGGCCGCCCCGGACTCCTCCGCGACGCCTGGGCACGCGACCGGCAAGCCGGCCCGCACCCAGGCACCGAAGCCGCCGTCGAGCAGCCGCGCGTCGGGATGGTCGAAGTAATCGAGGAACCAAAAGGCGCGCGCGGCCCGCAGACCGGACTGCTCGTCGTAGACCACGACCGGCACCTGGTCGTTCACGCCCCGCGTCTCGAACAGGTGCACGATCATCCACATGAACGCGCGGAGTGGGGCGGGGTCGGTGTCGTTCAGGCTCACCGCCCAGAGATCCAAGTGCCTCGCGCCGGGAATCGACCCTGCGGCGAACTGCTCGGCCGGACGCAGGTCGAGCACCACCGGCCGCGGCGACCCCGGCGCTGGCGGGCCCGCAGCGCCGCCCGGCGGCGCGAGGCCGAGCTCGAGCGCCAGCGCCTCGGGGGTGACCAGCAAAGCCCTCATCCGGTTGACGGCCCCTCACGCTCGCCCGCTTCACGCCGGTACCCAGCCCGGCGGCCACCCCGGCTCGCCGCTGGGGGCCTGGGCCGCTTTCGGCATCGCGTCGCGAATCACGCGCTCGAGCTCGTGGAGATACTGCACGAAGCGGGCGCGGCCCTCGGGCGTCAGGCGGCAGACCGTCAGCGGCCGGCCGGTGTCGGTGCGCTTGCGGACCTCGACGAGACCCGCCTCCCGCAGCAGGTCGAGATGGCGGCTCAGATTGCCGTCGGTGAGGTTGCAGAGCGCCTTGAGCTCGGAGAAGCGCAGCCCTTCGGGGCGCGTGGCGAGCGACGTCATGATCCCGAGCCGCGCCTTCTCGTGGAGCAGGCGGTCGAGTCCCTCGTACGCGAACCGCCCGCGCGCGTCCACGTCCGCTAGTTCACGCGACTGTCCGCTCACCGTCCTCCCTCCTCCCACCATCTCGCGCACGACGCCGAGCGGCCTGACGGTTCCCCTCCCGCGAGGAGCCCCTGCCACGCGCCGCCGCGCTCGAGGTTCCTGTAGAGCACGAGGGCGGCGAGCCCCTGGCCGACCCCGAAGACGCCGCCCACGGCCCACGGCGACGGCGTGCCGGCCCCGGCGGTGAAGAGCAGGCCGGCCCCAACGGCAAGGTAGTAGAGCGCCACCCAGCCGGCCGCGCGCGGCAGATACGGCCGCGCGGCAAAGACCGCCGCGCCGAACAGCACGGCCCAGAGCCCCGGCAGCAAGCGCACGAGCCCGGGGTCGAGCCGGACGAGCGCCAGCGTCATGACCGCACCCGCGAAGACGCTCGGTGCGAACTGCCCGACGACCAGGCGCGTCTTGCGCCGCTCGAACGCCGTTTCGCGGAAGAGGTAGTTGAAGACGATCTCGATCGACCCCAGCGCCGCGGCGAAGCCGGCCACGAGCGTCCAGAACGCCACGTAGCCGACCAGATCGTCGGCCCCGACCACCCGCGGGTGGATCGCCGCGGCCACAAAACCCACCAGGCCCGAGAGCGCGACCGGCACCGGGCGGTAGCCGCGGTAGACCTCTCCACGGGCCAGGTGCTGGTGGGTCTCGACAATCCGGTCGAGTGCGTCGGCGTGCGTCATGCGCGATCCCCCAGACGCCCACTTTGCCCGACGCGGGCGCACGCGTCAAGCGCCGGGGCGATGGTATGCTCTTGCCGTGCTCGACCGGCTGTTTCGCTTGACCGAGAACGGCACGACCGTCCGCACGGAGCTCCTCGCCGGCGTCACGACCTTCCTCACGATGGCCTACATCGTGTTCGTGCAGCCGGCGGTGCTGGCGGCGGCCGGGATGGACTTCGGCGCCGTGCTCGTGGCCACGTGCGTGGCGAGCGGGGTCGCCACGCTCCTGATGGCGGCCTTCGCCAACTACCCCATCGCCGTGGCACCCGCCATGGGCCACAACTTCTTCTTCGCGTATAGCGTCGTGCTCGGCATGCAGGTGCCGTGGCCGGTGGCGCTCGGCGGCGTCGCCGTGGCGGGTCTCATCTTCATCCTGACGGCCGGCGTCGGGTTGCGCGAGCGGCTCATCACGGCGATCCCCGATTCGCTCAAGCACGCGATCGCCGTGGGGATCGGCCTGCTCATCGCCTTCGTCGGGCTGCAGTGGGCCGGGCTGGTCGTGGCCAGTCCGGGGACGCTCGTGACGCTCGGGCCCCTCGGCGCGCCGCCCGTCCTGCTGGCGCTTTGCGGCCTCGTCCTGATGGCGATCCTGCTCGCGCTCGGGGTTCGCGGCGCCATGCTCATCGCCATGCTGGCGTCGACCGCCGGCGGGCTCGCCACGGGCGTTGTCCGCTACCAGGGTCTGCTGAGCGCGCCGCCGTCGCTCGCCCCCACGCTCTTCAAGCTCGACGTCCTGGGTGCGTTCAGGGGCGACCTGATCCCCGTGATCTTCATCTTCTTCTTTCTCGCCCTCTTCGACTCGGTGGGCACGCTCGTGGGTGTGGCCGGGCAGGCGGGATTTCTCCGCGGCGGCGTCCTCCCGCGCGCCCGCGAAGCGCTGCTCGCGGACGCCGTCGGGACCGTCGTGGGCGCCGGGCTGGGCACCTCGACCGTGACCGCCTACATCGAGAGCGCAACGGGCGTGGCGGCGGGCGGCCGAACGGGCCTCGCCAACGTCGCGACGGCCGCGCTGTTCTTCCTGGCCTTGTTCTTCTCCCCGCTCGTCCGCATGATCGGCGGCGGCGTCGAAATGAGCGGCGGCGGCACGCTCTACCCGGTCATCGCCCCCGCGCTCGTCCTCGTCGGGACCATGATGATGCGCAGCGTTCGGCACGTGGACTGGGACGAGGCGACCGAGGCGATTCCGGCGTTCCTCACCATGATCGTGATGCCCCTCGCGGTGAGCATCACCGACGGCATCGCCGTCGGCTTCATCGCCTACGCGGTCCTGAAGCTCGCGACCGGGCGCGGCCGGTCGGTCAACTGGCTGGTGTACCTCTTCGCTTCGCTGCTCCTCGCGCGGTACGTCTGGCTGCGGTGACCAGGCGCCAGCGGCCGGCCTCGTCGCGCGCGGCCCGGCCCTCCTCCTCGAGCTTGACGAGGTGCGCCAGGGCGTTCTCCCGGGCCGCGCCGGCCAAATCCGCCGGCACGTCCGCGTAGACACCGGCCACGACGGCGTCGAGGTCGCACGGGCCGCGAGCGATCGCCTGCACCACCTGCGCCTCGCGTTCGCGCCGGTGGGCGAGATAGCGTGCCAAGAGCGCCGCGGGGTCCTCGATGACGGGCCCGTGCGCCGGCAGCACCCGCGCCGGCGCGAGCGCGGCCACGCGCTCGAGCGAGGCAAGATACTGCGCGAGGCTGCCGCCGTGGCTGGGCGGAATCACCACCGTGCCCCCGGACACGAGCAAGTCGCCGCCGAAGAGCACCCGGCTCACCGGGTCGAAGAGGCAGGCGTGGTCCGGAGCGTGCCCGGGCGTCGCCACCACGCGCAGCCGGCCGTCGCCCGCCGGCAGTTCCTCGCCGTCGGCGAGCGGGACCCAGCGCACGTCGTCGCCGGCGTCGCGCTCCGGCCACGGACACTTGAGCAACAGCGCGCCAGGCCAGCGCGCCGCGACGGCCCCGATGCCCTTCACATGATCCGAATGATGGTGCGTGACGACGACACGCGCGAGCGATCGTCCTGCGAGCGCTGCGGCGATCGCGTCGAGGTGGCGGGCGTCGCCGACGCCCGCGTCGACGAGCAGCGGCGCGCGGCCGAGCACCAGGTACGTGTTGGTGCCATCGCCCGTGTAGGGGCCCGGGTTGAAGGCCGGGAGACGCGCGACACGCACGGGCGTCGCCGACTTCAGCCAGCCGGGCCGCAGCCGCCGTGTGGGGCGAAGTGGGATTCCCGGTCCCCTGAGGATGCCGTCAAGAGGACAACGAAACGAAGGTGAGTCATCCGTCGAACGAAGGGGATTGCCGGCGCCGGACCACGCGGACCCGACACCGTGTGGGCAGTCATGATGGCCCGGGAATCCCATCCCATTATGTGAAACCCTTCACAACCGTGTCAACCCCGGGCTCTGTCGCGCTCGAGAGGCCACCCGACACCCGCACTCCTCGCTACCCTCCCGCGGCCGGCCGGGCGGCCACGCTCGAGAACCGACAAAGCGCCGGCCTCGTCGCGGCGCGCCGGGCCTCGCGGATCGATCCGATAGCGGCGTTGAGATACGAGGAGCGGCGGTTCACGCGTGGCCGCGAGCCGCGGTAAGATGAGCGGGCGGAGGCGACGAACGGATGGTGCTCATCTTCGGCAAGGACACTTGACCCTACACGCAGGCCGCCCGTGAAGAGTACGCCCGGCGGCGCGTTCCGTTCGAATACATCAACGTCAAGAAGCGCGCGGCCGATCTCGCCCGCATGCTCGAGTACTCCAAGGGTCGCCGCGAGGTCCCGGTCATCGTCGAGGACGAGCAGGTGACGATCGGGTTCGCCGGCGGCACCTGAGGCGTCTGACGCGTCCGCCGGTGGCGGACGACACCGAGAGAGGCGACGGGCGACACTGGGCTCGCGGGGCGCGCGGCGGGTCTCAGGCGGGGGTCCGGCGAGCGCCCGCCCGGCGCTCGGCCTGCAGGCGTTCGAGCTCCACCTCGCCGTGATCCACGAACCGCATCGCGGCGGCGATGGCGCGGTGCCCCGCCTGCTCGGCGATCAGGCGGTGCATGCGTTGGCAGATGCGCCGATACGCCGGATGGCCTTGCGGCTGGGTGCGGAGCTCGAGCAGGTGCATTGCCTCGCGCGCGTTCAGCTCGAGATAGAAGCGCACGCGATACGCCATGGCGACGGCGTAGGGCGCCGCGTCGGCGAGGCCCGCGTCGAGCATCGCGCCGTAGAGCCCAGCCGACGCCTCCATGACGCGCCGCCAGTCGTCGTGTGCCCCGGCCTCCACGACAGCCTCCGGTTCGGCGTAGCCGTGCTCGGTCGAGAGCGGCTGCCACTCGACGGTCAGGAGCCGGTGGCGCTGCAGGTCCCGAAAAGCACCGTAGTCGGCCAGGATGTCGAAGCGATAGGCGGTCCGTTCGAAGGCGCGGCCGGGCTTGTGGCGCCGGTTCGCTCGCTCGCCGACGTACGCGCGCAGCACGGCGGCGCGGTCGTCCGCCGAGAGGCGCCGGGCGACGGCCAGGAGCTGGTCGTCCGGCAGGTCCGACGCCGCGTAGAGGGCGGCTGCCACCACCTTCACCTCCCCGTCGGGGTCGAAGTCGGTGAGCGTGACCTCCGCGCGGTCCTCGGGCTCGATGCCGGCGAGCAGGCGAGCGGCCTCTCGACGCGTGGCCTCCCGACAGTCGGCGAGGTACCGGCTCCAGAGGAGCCCGCGCTCGGGCTGATCGACGCGCGTCAGGAACGCCGGGACGACCTTGCGGAGCTCCGCGAGCATGAGACCGGCGTAGCTCCGGACCTCGTGGAGCGGATGCGCGCCCATCCGCAGGAGCAGGCTCTCGAAGGCCTGGCCGCTCCCGTAGATCCCGAGGTTCGACTGGGTGGCCGCCGGCAGCAGCCCCCGGAGCGTGTCGAGCGCCTTGGCGCGGATCGCCGTGCGGTACACCGGTTCGGGATCGCCCGCCGCGTTGGGGTACTGCGTGCGGAAGTAGCCCTGCATGGGCTCGATCCAGCGCGCGTAGGTCTCGAACGCCAGGTCGAGCGTGCGAGCGTAGCGCTCGCGGAGCCACGGCGGCGCCTGGTCGAGCTCGGCGGGCACGAGGTAGCGCCAGCGGCCGCCCGGGCGCGTGGTGTACGGCACGTAGCGCGTCGACTGCTCGAGGTACGCCATCAGGCGGCCCCACTCGATCACCTTGGTCAGGAGGTTGGAGACGCCCTCGCAGGCCAGGTGGACGCCGCCGAGTTGCGCGACCGAATCGTCGCCGTACTCGCCGAACACGCGAGCGTACAGTTGCTCGGCGCGCGCCACCCCGACGTCGGCCGGGGCCGGCGCGGCGCCGCCCGCCACCTGGGGGAGGAACTCGTCGAGGAACAAGCGGCGCAGCGACTTCGCCGACCGCGAGTAGCGCGCGAAGAGCGCGCCCTTGACGGTCTCCGGCAGATTCACGAGCGCGAAGACCGGGCCATCCAGGTTGGTCACGTACGGCGCGAGCGCACGCCGCTCGTCCGCGGTTAATTCTTCGGCAGGAGAGGTGGCGTCGATCACGGTGCGAACCGTCGGCTTGTCAAACCAGGGCACGCGATTATAACGTGGTCGCCATGGTCTTTCGTCATCGCCTCGAGGTCAGGTTCCGCGACTGCGACCCGCTCGGCCACATCAACAACGCCGCCTACTTCACCTATTTCGAGCAGACGCGCTTCCATCACTGGCGCTCGCTCGGCATCGACCTCCGCCATCGGCCGCCGGGCGTGCCAGGGTTCATCCTCGCGAGGGCCGAGTGCGACTTCGAGGCCCAGGCGAGCTACGGCGACGAGCTCGAGGTACGCCTGCGCGTCGTCGCCGTCGGCCGCACGAGCTTCACCTACGCGTACGAGCTGATCAAGCTGTCCACCGGCGAGCGCGTCGCCTCAGCGAGGTCGGTCCAGGTCTGCTTCGACTACGCCGCCCAGCGCCCCGTGGAGATCCCGGCGGCGCTCCGAGACCAGCTCGAGCGGGCGGCGCGCGGCGAACCCCCGGAAGCCGCGACGTAAGGCCTCGCCTGGCATGGTATGATGCGCCGCGCGACATGTCCATGGCGGGCGACCCCGCGCCAGCCCGAACCCGGAGCGAAGCGCAGCGGCGCGCCGACCGGATCCGCGAGTGCCAGGCCGAGCTGGCCGAGGCCGAGCGGGACGGCGCCCTGACGCTCACGCCGGACCAGCGGCGTGCCCTCGACACGTACCACACCCGCCTGCTCGCCTCGCTCTCGTCCGCCTTCGACGTGGACGTCTCGGACCGCCAGCGGCAGCTCTCGTACGGCATGCAGGCCATCGCGGTCGTCGGCGCGATCGCCCTCGCCGCGAGCGTCTTCCTCTTCTTCTTCCACTTCTGGGGCCGCATGGGCACCGGCCTGCAGGTCGGGGTGCTCGTGGCCGCGCCGCTCTGGACCGTCGCCCTCGCCGAGCTGACGGGGCGTCGTGCGTCACTGCGCTTTCTCACAGGTCTGCTGGCGCTTCTCGCCTTCGCCTGCTTCATCCTCGACCTCGAGCAGCTCGGCCGGATCTTCGCGCTCAGGCCGGCGCCTGAGGCCCTGCTCGCGTACGGGCTCTTCGCGGTCGCCCTGGCGTATGCGTACGGACAGCCGCTCCTGCTCGTGGCGGGCGCGGTGTGCCTGGCGTGCTACGTTGCGGCCTCACTGCTGCGGGCCGCCGGCGCGTGGTGGCCGCCGCCGGCGCTCTTCGCCCGCCTCGACAGCTTCATCGTCGCCGGCGCCGGCCTGCTCGCGTGGTCAGGGCTGCCACATCGCGTGCGCGACGACTTCCCGGGCGTCCTGCGAGCCATGGGGCTGGCGGTGATGGGCGTCCCCATCCTCGTGCTCACGCACGAGGGCGAGGTCTCCTGGGTGCCCGCGCCGGCGCGCACGGTCGAGATCGCGTATCAGGTGGCGAGCTTCGTCGTGCCCGCCTGCGCCATCGCGGCCGGCATGCGCCGCGGCTGGCCGGGAACCATCGCGCTCGGCGGCGCGCTTTTCAGCGTGGCGCTGTTCGTGAAGTACGTCGACTGGTGGTGGGACTGGATGCCGCACTACCTGTTCTTCCTCGTCGTGGGCGCCACGGCGCTGGTGTTGCTGTGGCTGTTCGGGCGCGTGCGCGCTCGCCTGAGGGTCCCCTGATGCGCCGGGGCTTCCTCGCCGCGCTCGGCGTCATCGTGGTGGCGAACCTCGGGGCCCTGGCGGCGGTCGTACACAACCAATCAGGCGCGCCCGAAGCGGCCGTGTGGCTCGACGAGCGCGAACTGGAGCTATTGCCGGGCGATCGCGACAACAGCGGACGCCTGATGCACCTGCGGTACCAGAATGCGCCTTCTTGGGACGACCGGCCTCTGGCACCCCTGGAGGATTCGGTCGCGCCACAGTTCCTCGACCAGAGCACGCTCGAAGCGCTGGGCTTCGACTGCTCGGTCGCGCCGGGCCACGAGCGAGCCGCCGAGTTCTACCGGCGCGCGCTGCCACGACCGGCCTTCGTCGTCTTTGCGGTCGGTGGTCCCGAGTGGGAGCGACAGGTCGCCGCGTGGCAGGCGCGGAACCGACTCCGCACGGAGGCCCGGATCGCCAGCGGTGAGCTGACGGGAGAGTTCGCCGAGCGCGCGCGCCAAGATGTCGCCGAAGCGCCGCAGCGGTTGTCGCGCCTGATGCCCATCGACGTGGGGTCGGACCCGGCGGCGCTCCGCGTTCAGCACCCGGATCGCGAGCGCGCGCTCATCCTCCCGGGTGTCGTCGCGCTGCGCCACATCGGCCCCTCGCAGCCCGGCGGGCCCGCGCTCCGCGGCCGCCTCGTCCAGGTGTTTCCGTCAGTGTTGAGCGTGCCCCGCGAGCTCGCGGCGCCCCTCGCGACCCTTCCGGAACCGCCGCGCAGGCGACCGGCTGGCACGCTGCCCCGATGGCGGGCAGTGGCGATGCTCGAGCACGCGCCGCGCTATGAAGTCGGTCTGTCGGTCGGCCGCGGGCTGCGCCCCTGGATCACCCGAATCCGCGTCTGGCCTCCCTGACCGAACCTGCACCTCCGACGGTCCCTCATTCCGCCGGCGTCTCCTCCTTGCTCCAGAAGCGCGCGAACTCTTCGAGGAACGTGAGCGTCTCGAACGAGCGCATCCGATCGAGGAACAGGATCCCGTCGAGGTGGTCCGCTTCGTGCTGGAGCACCCGGGCGGCGAAGTCGGTCGCCCGCAGCGAGAGCCTATCGCCGTGCCGGTCGTAACCCATCAGCCGGATCTCCTGCGCCCGCGGCACGCGGCCCCGCACGTCGGGCACGCTCAGGCAGCCCTCCCAGCCCTCGACGACGGCCGCGCCCACCGGGTGGATCTCGGGGTTGACCACCACGAGCACCGGTCCGTCCGGCTCCGGGTCCGCGCCGCCCTCGCCGACGGCGGCAACGAAGAGCCGCACGCTCTCGTGGACCTGCGGGGCGGCGAGCCCGACGCCCTGGTACTCGCGCATCGTGTCGATCATGTCGTCGATGAGGCGCTGGAGGCGCGGGCTGCGGAGGTCAGCGGGGTCGAGCGCGCGCGCGGGGGTGCGCAGCACGGGGTGCCCCATGCGCGCCACTTTGAGGATCGACATCGGACCAGGGTCAGGCGAGGGCGTCGGCCGACGAGACGCCGTAGCACGAGTACCAAGGGCTCGCCGCCCGCAGGCCGGCGTTGACGTTGTTGATGTTGCGCACGCCCTCGGTTTCGAGCCACGCCCGGAACGCCGCGGCACCCTGCTTCGCGTAGACGGGGATGCCGTCTTTCCAGGTCGCGCGCCCGCAGAGCACGCCCGCGAAGCCGACGCCCGCTTCGGCGGCGAGCTCGAGCGACTCGGTGAACTCCGCGTTGGACACGCCGGCCGACAGGTAAATAAACGGCCTGGTCGCGACGGCCGCCGCCCTGCGGAACCAGTCGAGCGCCTCGGCCCTCGAATACGCCCGCTGGCCCGTGAACGCCCGCGCGCCCTCGACGAACTTCAGGTTGACCGGGACCTCGACCTTCATCACGTCGACGCCGTACCGGTCCTTCGTGAACTCGGCCATGCTGCCGACGACGACCTCGGGCTTCTTTGTCGCGAACTCGAACCCCTTCTCGTCCAGGCCCTCCTCGTAGCCGACGAACTCCAGGAAGAACGGGATGTCATTGGCGCGGCACTCGTCGCCGATGCGCTCCACCCAGGCGTGTTTGCGGTCGTTGACCTCCCGCGGGTCGAACGGCGTGTAGTAGAGCAGGATCTTGATGCAGTCGGCGCCGGCCGCCTTGAGCCGCCGCACGGACCAGTGGTCGAGCAGGTCCGGCATCCGGCCCGGCCCCGTCTTGTCGTACCCCGTCTTCTCGTAGGCCAGCAGTAGTCCCGCGTTGCGCGCGCGCCGCGTGGACGCCGGCAGGCCCCACTCGGGGTCGAGCAGGATCGCGCTCGCGTGCGGCGTCAAGACCTCGGTCACGAGCGTCTTGAACTCCTCCATCATCGCGTCGGTGACCTCGCCGCCCTTTTCCTTGGCCAGTGCCTTCTTGAGCGAGCCGCGCTGGTCCATGGCCGCCGCGGCGATGACCCCGCGGGCGTCCGACACCGCCTTGAGACCCGCCAGCTTGCCAGGACTGAGCTTCACGATCGGTCCTCCTGAGGTGACGTCGCCTGCGGCGCCTCCGCGCCGCCGGCCGCCTCGCCGGCGGCCCCGCGCCGGCTCGAGCGCACGGCGCTCGATTCTATCATCGGGAATCGAAACTCCTCCACGACCGCGGCCGCGGCGGCCGCCTCGGCGAGCGCCTCGACCGACGAGGGGAGCATCTGCTCGGCCCGCTCCACGTCGGCGAGCCGCGCGCGCGTGGCGGGATGTCGGGGCGTGAACAGCGTGCAGCAGTCCTCGTCGGGGATGATCGAGATCGAGTAGGTGCCGAGCGCCTGCGCCTCGGCCACGATCTCGTCCTTGTCGCAGCCGATGAGCGGTCTCAGGACCGGCAGGGTCGCGACGCGGTCGATGACCGCGAGATTGTCGAGCGTCTGGGACGCGACCTGCCCCACGACCTCTCCGGTCACGAGCGCCTGCGCCCCCGATCGACCCGCCAGGCGCTCCGCGATCCGCAGCATGAGGCGCCGGTAGACGATCACTCTGAGCGGCGGCGGCACGGCGAGCACGACCTGCTGCTGCAGCTCGCCGAAGGCGACCAGGTAGAGGCGCGACCGCAGCTCGAACCGCGTCAAAAGCGCCGCGAGCTCCCGCGCCTTCTCCTGCGACGCGCGCGAGAGCATCGGGTAGCTGTGGAAATGCACGAAGTGCACGCGGCAGCCGCGGCGCATCATGCGGTAGGCCGCGACCGGCGAGTCGATCCCGCCCGACATCAGGCACACGACGCGACCGCTCACCCCGGACGGCAAGCCCCCGGGCCCGCGCTCCTTGCCGAACGAATAGAACACCTCGGCCGGCAGCACCTCCGCGTGGATCGTCAACGCGGGACGAGTCAGATCGACCCTCCAGCCTGTCGCGCGCTTGATCCGCCCGCCCAGCTCCCGCTCGAGCTCGGGCGAGGTCAGGGGGTAGCGCTTGTCCGCGCGGCGCGCGGAGACGCGGAAGCTCTCCACCGCTCGGTCACCCAGGTCGCGGAGGATGGCCGCCGCCAACCCGTCGAGGTCGAGCGGGCCGCGCCCAGCGGGCGCGAAGGTGGCCACTCCGAAAACACGACGCAGCCGCTCGCGAACCGCCTCCCACGGCGCGGTCGGCCCGAGCACGAGCTCGAGGCGCCCCATGAGCGGCCGGACCGCCACGACGTCGAGGTCAGCCGTCGCCTCGCGAAGATTCCGCACGAGCGCGTCGATGAAGTACGGCCGGTTCCGTCCCTTGAGCGCGATTTCCTGGTAGTGGACGAGCACGGACCTCATCGCTGGCATGGTACTCCGACTGCTGGCCGCCGTCATGCTGAAGATCCGCCGGGCTGACGATCGGCCGGGCTGAAGCCCGGCCGCTACGTACGCTGGGAGCCGCTACGTACGCCGCGAGCTAAAACCCAGGCGCGGACGGCCGTCTACCCCGCCGCCTCCGCGGCCCAGTGCCCACTGAGGACGGCGCTCTCGATCGTCCCGGGCAGCCCCGTGTCGATCCAGTCGCCTGCCAGCAGGAATCCCGGGACCGCGGTCCGCACGCCCGGTCGTGGAGGTTGGCCGGGCGCGAGGGAAAAGGTGGCGCGGCGCTCGCGGATGACCGTGGCCCGCTCGACGCGAGCCGCGGCCACCCGCGGCAGGACCTCCGCGAGCCGCGACGCAGCGCGCGCCACGAGCTCGTCGTTCCCGAGCCCGACGAGCTCGCGGGCGTGGCTCGTCACGAGCGCCAGGTGCGACGCCGGCTCTGCGAGCACCGCACGGCGGTCGAACACCCAGTGCACGTCGCCGCCTCTCACGCCGACAAACGGCTCGTCCATCACGACGCGGTCGTACCACAGGTTGACGGTCACGATCGGCAGCGACACCATGCGCCGGGCGTGCTCGATCGTCCGCTCGAGCTCCGGCGGGATCGGGCCGGCGCGTACGACGAGCGACCCGAGCGCGTGCCAGGGCACGGCGGCGACGACGACAGGCGCCAGGTACCGCTCGCCGCCGACCTCGACGTTGCGAACGTAATCGGCCTCGAGCGTCACCGACGCCGGCGCCGTCGTCCGGACGACGCCGCCGTGCGCCTCGAGGAACGCGCGCGCGGGCTCGGCGTACAGACGGTCGAGCGGGCGCACCGGCAGCCCGATGGCCGCTTCCTCGGGACTTCCGCCGAAGAGCCGCGCGAGCACTTCGACGAAGGGCCGCGCCGCCGCCTCGTGGGGCGACTGGTTGAGCGCAGCCAGGGCGAGCGGGTACCACAGCCACTCGCAGATGGCGGGCCCTTGCCCGTTCAGCTCGAGCCACCTCGCCACGGTCTCACCCGGCGAGGCGACCGGCCGTCCGCGCGGCGACCGCCGCGCCCGTCGCAGGGGACGGGCCAGCCGCAGGGCGCCGAGGCGCTCGCCGAAGGGCAACGCCTCCCAGTCCAGGACGCCGGCGATCAGATGGAACGGTGGCGGCAGAGGCGGGCACCTCAGCTCGACGGCGCGGCCCCGCTCGTCGAGGAACGGCACGCGCAGGCCGGCCTCGCGCCGCACGAACTCCTCGGCGCCGATGCGCCGCAGGAACGCGAACGTCTCGCGGTACGCGCCGAAGAGGACGTGCTGGCCGTTGTCGACGACCTCGCCCGTCGCGCGGTCGACGAACGCCGTGGCGCGGCCGCCCAGCCGCGGCCGCGCCTCGAGCAGGAGCACGCGCGCGCCGCGGTCGGCCAGGCGCACCGCCGCGCTACAGCCGGCAAAGCCCCCGCCGATCACGACGGCGTCGAACGCAGCCGATCCGGTCACCCGCGTCCTCGCCAGGGCGGCCGCGCCCACGTCGCCAGCGTCGTGCGCACCGCGATCCAAGCGCGCACCGGGCGAGGCACGCGGATGCGGCGCGAGAAAACGTCGTAACCGGCGCGCTCGATGCGCGCGAGCAAGTCGAAGTAGATCGCGCGCATCACCTCGGCGGCCACGAGCCGGCGCGCCTCGTCGCGGGGCCACGCCGCGCGCGCCCGCGCGTAGTAGTGCCGCGCCCGCTCGGCCTGGCGCGCCAGGAGGGCTCGAACCGCCACCCGCCCGACGCGCCCCGCCGGCCGCGCCGCCTCGTCGTAGAGGTCAGCCTCGCTCACCCCGAAGCGCGCCAGATCCTCGAGCGGCAGATACAGCCGACCGCGCGCCAGGTCACTCGCGACGTCGCGGAGGATGTTGGTGAGCTGCAGCGCCACGCCCAGCTCAACCGCATACTCGCGCGCGCGGGCGCCTCGGCAGCCGAAGATCTCGACGCAGACGAGCCCCACGGCCGACGCCACGCGCAGGCAGTAGCGGTGCAGATCGTCGAACGTCTCGTACCGCCGGCGGCTCAGGTCCATCTCGACGCCGTCGAGCAGATCCTCGAACGGCTGCCGCGAGAGGCCGAAGCGCCCGATGACCGGGCCCAATCGCGCGCCCTCGCGGGTCTCCAGCCGGCCGCCGACGAAGCACGCCGCGAGCTCGCGCCGCCACCGCGCGAGCTCGACCGAGGCGCGCTCGATGGTCCCCGGCTCGTCCACGGCATCGTCGACGGCGCGACAAAAGTCCCACACCGCCGTGATGGCCCGGCGCCGGTCAGCCGGCAGAACCAGGAAGGCGTACCCGAAGCTCGTGTCGCGGGGCATGGGTCAGGGGGCGGCTCGTCGGCTCTGGTCCCACGCCAGCAGTCCCCACAGGAGCGCCGGGGCGTCCCGCCAGCCGAGCGCCGGGCGCATCCGGAACGTGTCGAACGCGATCGCCTCCAGGCGGGCAAGGACCCGCCGCCCGCCGAGCCAGGTGAGACGGAGCTCCCAGCCGAGGCGCCCACCGACCCGGTCGCCGATCGCGCGACCGGCGTCCAGGAGCGCGCGCGTGCGCGCGCCGGCCATCGCCAGGGCCGCGCGCCAGGCGGGCGTCCAGCGCTGCGCATCCAGGTCCGCCTCGCGAGCGCCGCACGCCTCCACGAGCTCCCGCGGCACGTAGAGCCGGCCGCGCGCCCAGTCTCGGGCGAGATCCTGCCAGAAGTTCACCAGTTGGAGCGCCGAGCAGAGCGCATCGGACGGGTCGTCGAGGGCAGGGTCGCCGTGACCGGCGATGCGCAGCACCAGCCGGCCCACCGGGTTCGCCGAGCGCCGACAGTAATCCAGTAGGTCGGCCCACGTGGCATACTGCCTCGTCTCGACATCCTGGCGGAAGGCACTCAAGAGGTCGGCAAACAGGTCCACGGGCAGCCGGCACGTCCGGATCGTGTGTCCCAGGGCAGCGAAGATCGCGTCCTCGTCCGGAACCCCCACCGGGGGGGGCTGCGACCCATCCGCGCACGCGCGAAGGCGCGCGTGCCACCCGTCGATCAGCCGGTACCGCTCGGTGGCGCTCCACTCACCCTCGTCCGCGAAATCGTCGGCGGTGCGAGCAAAGGCGTAGACGGCCGCCACGTGGGGCCGCATCGCCCGAGGGAGCAGCCGCGAAGCGACCGGGAAGTTCTCCTCGTGCTCGCGGGCGACCCGCGCGCAGACCGCGTAGGCCGCGGCCAGCTCGCGCGACACCTCACCACTCCTCCTCGGTCGCGCCGGCGCGATGCCCGGCGGCCCGGGCCATCGCGAAGAGAAGGTCCGAGAGCCGGTTGACGTAGGCGAGCACGACGGGCTCGACGGCGGCGGGCCCGATCGCCACGATGCGCCGTTCGGCGCGGCGGCACACCGTGCGGGCCCAGTGCAGCGCCGCCGCGGGGCGAGGGCCACCGGGCAGCACGAACCGCCTGAGGGGAGGCACGCTCGACTCGAGGCGATCGATCCACGACTCGAGCCGCGCGACGGCGTCGGCGCCGAGCGCCGTCTTCTGCGCGCGGGCCGGCACCCGGCGCGCGGGGTCCGCGAGCCAGGCACCCAGGGCGAGCAGGTCGCGCTGGACGCTCGCGAGCATGTCCTCGAGGTCCGAGCCGGGCGCCTCGGCTCTGGCCACGCCGAGCGCCGCGTTCAGCTCGTCGACCGCGCCGCACGCCTCGATGCGCGCGTCGGACTTGGGCACGCGCGAGCCGTCGAGCAGGCCCGTCTCGCCCGCGTCGCCCGTCCTGGTGTAGAGTGTCACGGCACGATTATACGCGCACGCGTGAGGTCGCGAAGCCGACGCCGCCGGCGGCCGATGCCGGCGGACGAGCGTGGTCCTGTTCCCGCGCCGGAGATGCGTCGACGGTTTCGCCGGGCGTTGCTCGCCTGGTACCGCCGCTACGGGCGCGATCTCCCGTGGCGCCGGACGCGGAACCCGTACCACATCCTCGTGTCCGAGATCATGCTGCAGCAGACGCAGGTGGACCGCGTGCAGCCCAAGTACGAGGAGTGGCTCGCGCGGTATCCGACCCTCGAGGCGCTCGCGGCGGCGCCCGAGGACGACGTCGTGCGGACCTGGTATCCGCTCGGCTACAACATCCGCCCGCGCCGCCTCCACGCCATCGCCCGCGAGACCGTCGCGCGCTACGGCGGCCGGCTGCCGGACGACGAGGCGACGCTCCGGTCGTTCAAGGGGATCGGACCCTATACCGCCGGCGCCGTCCTCAGCTTCGCGTTCGAGCAGCGCGCGCCCATCCTCGACACGAACGTGGCACGCGTCCTCTTCCGCGTCTTCGTTGCCGACGGCGACCCCCGCCGCCACGCGATGCACCAGCGCCTCTGGGAGCTCGCGCGCGTGGTGCTGCCCCACCGGCACGTGTTCGACTTCAACCAGGCCCTCATGGACTTCGGCGCCACCGTGTGTCAGGCCCGAACGCCCAGGTGCCTCGCGTGTCCGCTGGCCAGGCTGTGCCGGTCGTTCCCGCGCGCCGGACGCCGCTCGCGCGCGGGCAGGGGGGCATGACCCGGTCAGCCCGTGGGGAGACGGTGGTCGTCGTGGCCGCCGTGGTCGAGCAGGACGGCCGGTTCCTGATCACCCGGCGTCCGACCGGCACCCACCTGGAAGGCTGCTGGGAATTCCCAGGCGGGAAGCGCGAACCGGGGGAATCCGACGAGGCGTGCCTCGCGCGCGAGATGCGGGAAGAGCTCGGCGTCGACGTGGAGGTCGGGCCCACGCTCGGTCGGGTCGAGCACGCCTACCCCGATCGCACCGTCGAATTGCGCTTTCACGCCTGCCGGGTGCTCGGTGAGCCGGTGCCCAGACTCGGCCAGCAGGTGCGGTGGGCGTCGCGCGAGGAGCTGCCGGAACTGACGTTTCCGCCGGCCGACGCCGAGCTCATCGCGCGACTGGCACGCACGGACCAAGGCACGACGAACGCGGGGTCATCCTGAGCTGCGCTCGACACTCTACTCCGATTCTCGCCTCCTCAGCACGCCTTGGCCCCCTTGACCGAAACCCTCTCCCCCTGACGGGGGGAGGGTGACGGGGCTCGCGGGAATGGCTCGCGCTAGCCCGGACCATTCATGACTCGCACAGCCGCGGCGGCCGTTCGCGCAGAAACCGTGTGGAGCAGCCCGTCCCGCCGGCACGAAAAACGCTGCGGAGGCCAGCGACAGGGCGTGGGGTTGGGGGGGGCCACGCCGCGTTCGGGGGACGGTCAGCCGAAGCAGCGTTGTTCCGGGCTGCGGAACCGGTTTTCGGAGCGAATGGGCCGCCGCGGTGACGACGGTCATGAATAATCCGCGCTAGCGGCTGGGCACCTTGTCCGTGATGGCGGGGAGTCTTCCGGCCATCGCCTTGTTGAAGGCCGGCAGCTCTTTCTCCATCAGGTTCGCGAACGCGGCGCGCGCCTTGGCCAGGTCCTGCTCGATCGTGTCGAGCACGGCGAGCTGCGCGTCGGTCGGCCGATAGTCGGCACCGCCGGCTTCATCGCCCGCACCGGTCCCCACGGCGCCGTTCAGCCAGATGAGGTTCAGGTAGACCTTGTAGGCCTCGACGTACCACTTGTCGTCGCTGTGCATCTCCGTGCGGGAGAGCAGCCTCAGCTCGACGTCCATCATCTTCTTGTCGAGCTCCCGGAGCGCTTTCTCGACGGCGGCCTTGCCCTTCTGCGCCTCGAGCAGGTCCTCGATCTGCTTCCGCATGATCTCGAGACGGTTGATCATGTCGACCGTCTCGTTCAGGCCGTCGCGAATCCGAATCTGGGTCCGCGTCGACATCCACAGATCGTGGTCGGACGAGGTGATCGTCGGGTCCTTGACCACCTCGAAAGGCCGCGACACCACCGCGGTCCCGACCTTCACGCGGACCGTATAGGCCCCCGGCGACGCCAGCGGACCCGCGCGCTGCGCCTGCTGGATTCCCCAATGAATCACAGGCCGGGTAGCCCGACCTCGGAACCTTGGCTCGTCCCAGATATGCGGATTGTCGGGCGGCAGCGTCCTGAGCTCGGCCTGCCGCGGGCCGTCGTACCGAAGGTCCCAGACGGCCCGGTTCAGGCCGGCGCGCGCCTGCACGTCGAACGTCCGGATCACCGAGCCGCCGGCATCCGCCACCTCGAGAGTCACGGGGCCCGAGGGGGCCGCCTTCAGATTGAACAGGAACTCGGCACGCCCGCTGCGCGCGAACCGGATGCCGGGCCGCGGCGCGTAGAGGAACACGGCGGCGTTGCCGTCGACCTGGTCCGACTGCTCGAGCCGGCTGATATCGGGCAGGATGTAGAGCCCGCGGCCATAGGTCGAGACGACCACGTCGTGATAGGTCTTTTGGACGACGATCCAGGTCACCGGCGCTGCCGGCAGGCCCTCCCTGAACGCCGTCCACGTCGCCCCGTCGTCGAGCGAGTAGTAGAACCCGCGGCCCGTGCCAGCGAAGAGCATGCCTCTTCGGTTCGGGTTCTCGGTGACGGTCAGGACGTAGTCGAGCGGGTGGCCTTTCGGCAGCCCGTCGCTGATCTTCCGCCAGGTCCGCCCGTAATCCGTCGTCTTGTAGATGAACGGGTCGCGGTTGTCCATGATGTGGTAGTCGACCGCCACGTAGGCGGTCGCCGGGTCGAAGTGCGACGGCTCGATTCTCGCAATCGTCCCCCACTCGGGCATCCCGCTCACGTTCTTCGTCACGTCCACCCAGTGCCGCCCGCCGTCCCGCGTGTACCAGATCTTGCCGTCGTTCGTGCCCGCCCAGATGAGCCCGCGCTGGACGGGCGACGGCGCGATGGCGAAGACGACCTCGCCGACGAACTGGCCCAGGTTGTCCCCGATGACGCCGCCCGACGAGACGATGCGGCTCGGGTCCTGGGTGGAGAGGTCGGGGCTGATGATGTCCCACGACTGGCCGCGGTTCGAGGTGCGGAAGATGACCTGGCAACCGTAGTAGACCGTCTCGGGGTCGAACGGGTCGATCGCCAGCGGCGGCGTCCAGTGGCACCGGTACTTCGAGTCGGTCGGCGGCGAGTCGAGGGTGATCATCCACGGGCTCACTGACCGCGCCGTACCGCGCCGTGCGTCCCACCGCGTCAGCTTGTTGCCGTAGCACGAGGCCCACACGATGTCGGGGTCGACGGGGTCCGGCAGCGTGAACCCCGATTCGCAGCCGCCGATGTTCTGGTCCCACGGCACCGCGCCCGGGCCGGCACGCCCGCCGCCTCGCCCACCGAAGCCCGCTCCGCGGCCGCGCCCGCCAGGCTCCGGCGGCAGCAGCCGGTAGGAGGGCACGTTCGCCACGATCACCGGCGAGTCGCTCCGCCCGCGCATAGTCCCGTCGTCCTGGCGGTTGCTGTAGATCCAGTAGGGTGTCCGGTTGTCGACCGCCACGTGATACATCTGGCCAATGGGCAGCACCACGCTCGTAAAGGTCTTGCCGTGGGTCGTCGTGATCCCCATGCCGCCGTCGCCCGTGACGACGAAGTGGTCCGGGTTGGTGGGGTCGATCCAGATGTCGTGGCAGTCGCCGCAGCCGCCTGGGCCGGTCGTGAAGGTGAGGCCGCCGTCGGTCGATCGGTGCGGGCTGCTGTTCATGACGAACACTTCGTCGGGATCCTTCGGCGACACGCCGAGACGGATGTAGTAGCCGGCGCGGCCGATGAGCGTCCGGTCCCAGCTCACGACCTTCCAGGACGCGCCGGCGTCGTCCGAGCGCCAGAGCGATCCTTGGTTGGCCGTTTGGATCAGGGCGTACATCCGCTTCGGGTTCGACGGCGCGATGGCGACGTCGATCTTGCCGACCGGCGGCCTGGGCAGGCCGTTCTCCAGCTTCTTCCACGTCGTCCCGCCGTCGCGCGAGAGGTAGACGCCGCTGCCGGGTCCGCCGCTGAACATCGCCCAGGTGTGCATGACGACCTGCCACGTGCCGGCGACGAGCACGTCCGGGTTGGTCGCGTCCATCGCCAGGCCGGAGCACCCCGTGTCGCGGTCGACGAACAGGACGCGCTGCCACGTGGCGCCGCCGTCGGTCGTGCGGTAGACGCCCCGTTCCTCCTGCGGGCCGGTCGCCCGGCCGAGGGCGCACACGAAAACGATGTCGGGGTTCTTCGGGTGGACGATGATGCGACCGATGCGACCGGTCTCGACCAGGCCCATGTTCTTCCACGTCTTGCCCCCGTCGGTCGACTTGTAGACGCCGTCGCCCATCACGTCACTCGGTCGAATCACCCACGCCTCGCCCGTCCCCGCCCACACGACGTCGTGGTTCGACGGCGCGACGGCGAGGGCGCCGATGGCCTGGACCGGCTGGTCGTCGAAGACTGGCTCGAACGTCTTGCCGCCGTCGGTGGTCTTCCACACGCCGCCCGACGCGGCGCCCGCGTAGTAGGTCGTGGTGTCGCCGGGGATGCCCGCGACCGCCGAGATGCGACCCGAGCTGGCGGGCCCCATGTAGCGGAAGCGCAGAGGCTCGACGGCCTCGGTCTGGCGCAGCTGCCCGGGCTGGCCGAACTGCCCCGGCTGCGCCGGCGCGGCCGAGAGACCCGGCTCGCCGGCGAACGGCACGACGCTCAACGCGGTCGAGACGAGGAGCGCGAGCAAGCCGCCGGTCAGCACGTGAACGCGCGAAAGATGAGTGGCTGGCATGCCATGACCTCCGAGTGGTCCGAACGCGGCCTATCAGTGTACTCCGTCGACCGCCTGTGCCTCACTACGACCGACTGGCGGCGTTCGTTGCCCCGCGCCTCCGCCGCGCTGGGCCCAGCGGGATCGTGTTTGCAGCGGACTACGAGCCGGCGGAGACCGGGACGAAGGGCAGAGGGGCGACCGTCGCCGTCAGCTCCTCGGCGCCGTGGGCGATCGCCACTCGCGTCCCGGGCTCCGCGACGTCGCGGTGCACGACGGCGAGTGCGATCGCTCGCCCGAGTGCAGGCGACTCGACCACACTGGTCAGGCGGCCGACGTCGCGGTTTCCGACCCGCACGGCGTCGCCCCGAGCCAGCACCCGGTCACCGTCCACGAGCACGCCCACGAGTCGGCGCGCCACGCGGCCGTGCCCGCGGTCGCGCACCCGGACGATGACCTCCTGGCCGACATAGCAGCCCTTCGTGAAGCTGATCGCGCGGGCCTCGAGTCCGGCCTCGAGCGGGATCGTGCTCTCGTCCATGTCCACCCCGAACGCCGGGACGCCAGACTCGACGCGCACGACGTCGACCGCCTCGTGCGCGACTTCGACAGCACCCGCGGCGATCAGGCGCCTCCGGAGCGGGTCGGCCTCGGCGCGCGCGACGAAGCAGTCCCAACCGGCCACGCCGACCTCGTCGCTCGCCGCCACCACGATCGAGTGCTCGCCGCCCTGGACGCGCACATTGCGGTACGGCACCCACGCGGCCTGTCTGTCCGCCCCGACGGCCGTGGCCACTACGCCGCCGGACGCCGGGCCGTAGACGCTGAACATGGTCCACGCGGCGCTGAGATCCTCGACCTGGACGTCCTCGCTGAAGATGCACGCCTCCAACCGCTCGCGGATTGCCGGTGCGGTCGCGGCGGGCAGCACGAGCAGCAGCGAGTCGCCCGTCTCGAAGATGCGGACGTCGGTGATGAGACGCCCCTGCGGGGTCAGGAAGGCGGCGTAGCACCCGGACCCCGGCTCGAGACGCTCGACGTCGTTCGTCACCAGCCCTTGGAGGAACGACGCCCGGTCTCGACCGACGAGCGCCACCGAGCCCCTGTCGTCGCGCCGCACGAGGGCGGCGCCTTCGCGGATCGCCCGATACGCCTCGAGAAGCGGCATTCCCCCCACGGGTACTGCAGCCGCGCGGCGAGCGCGGACTCGATGCTATGCTTGCGGCATGAGCCGCCTGCGCCATTGTACGGTCGCGCTCGCCGCCTCCACAATCCTGGTTGCCGCCGCGTCGGCTCAACCGGAGCCCCAGCCCGGCGACGCCGTCTTCGTCGTCTTCGTCCGCGGCGCCCAGGTCGGCACCGAGCGCGTCGACTTGTCGCGGTCGGCCAACGGCTGGGAGCTCACCGGCAGCGGGCGGCTCTCGGCGCCCTTCGACCTCACCACCCAGCACTTCGCGGTGCGCTACTCGCTCGACTGGCAGCCCATCGACCTCGTCGTCAATGCGGTGACGAAGGGCCAGCCGGTGACGCTCAGCACCTCGTTCGGTCTGACGACCGCCATCAGCGAGATCCGGCAGGCGGGTCAGACGGCCGCCAGGACCGACCAGGTCTCGCCGCGGACCGTCGTGATCCCGGCCAACTTCTTCGCGGCCTACGAGGTGCTGGCGGCCCGCCTCGCCGGGTCGCAGCCGGGGGCGACGCCGCTCCGCGCGTACTTCGTCGCTCGCGCCGAGGCGGCGGTCGAGGTGCGCGACGTGGCGGCGCAGCACATCGAGACGCCGTCGGGCCGCGTCGCCGTCCGGCGCTACGGCCTCACGCTCGAAGGGCCGGAGGGCCCGCTCGAGCTCGACGTCTGGGTGGACGCGCGACAGCGGCTGGCACGGCTCGATGTGCCGAGCGTCTCGCTCACGGTGTCGCGCCAGGATCTCGCCACGGTCATGGCGCGCGCCGTCGGCGTCCGCCACCCCGGCGACCGCGACGTCATGGTTCCCGCCGAGGGGTTCAGCCTGGCGGCGACCATGACCTTCCCACCGGCCGGCGCGACGCCGCTGCCGGCGGTCGTGCTCGTGGGCGCCTCGGGTCCCCAGGACCGCGACGAGGTCAGCGGGCGCGTTCCCTTCTTCGCCCGCCTGGCCGGCGCGCTCGCCGACGCCGGCTTCCTCGTCGTGCGCTACGACAAGCGCGGCATCGGCCAGAGCGGCGGACGCGTGGAGACGGCGACTCTCACCGACTACGCGGAGGATGTGCGCGCCGTCGTGCGGTACCTTCGCCGGCGCAAGGACGTGGACCGCCGGCGCATCGCCGTGGCCGGCTACGGCGACGGTGGCTGGGTTGCGCTCGCCGCCGCCGCTCGAGACGACGACATCCGCGCGGTGGTGCTGCTAGCGAGCATGAGTACCAGCGGCGCCGACTACACGCTCGAGCGCCAGGCGCGCCTGCTCGACCGCCTCGCCGCGCCGGAGCACGACCGCGCGGCGCGCGTGGCGCTGCAGAAGCGCCTCATCGAGGCCGCGCTCACCGGAACCGGCTGGGAGGACATCCCGGCGGCGCTCCGGGCGCAGGCCGACTCGCCGTGGTTCCGGAGCTTCCTGGCGTTCGACCCCGCGAAGGTCCTGCCGCGCGTCGAGCAACCGCTGCTCATCGTGCAGGCGGAGCAGGACGAGGACGTTCCCCCTGCGCACGCCGAGCGGCTGGCGGCGATCGGGCGTGCGCGCAAGAAGAATCGCGTCACCGACCTCGTCACGATCGCCGGCGCCACCCATCTCTTCGTACCCGCGTCCGCCGGGGCGGGCCTGGAACCGTCGCCCGCGACGACGAGCGACCTCGCGCTCAGCCCCGAGCTCGCGCGCGCGATCGCGGACTGGCTCGGTCGCGTTTTTCCCCGCGCGAGCGCGGGCGGAGGACGGCAGCCGCTGAGGTAGAATCTCCTTCCGGTGGCAGCAGTCTGCGGCCCCGCCTGGCGTACGGGGCGCTGGCGATCCTCCTGCCAACCGCGGTCACCGCGGCGGCGCACTCGGGGGCGGTCCCCGGGATCCGCGAACTCATCCCGAAGCCGGTGCCGCTCGCTCGCGGCGGCCGCGTCTATGTCGGGAGCCCTGACGGCCGCCTCTATGCGGTCGAGGCTCGAACCGGGGCGCTCGCCTGGCGCCTTCAGGCCGGAGGCCCGATCACCTCGTCGCCCGCGCTCTGGGGCGGCATCGTCTTCGTGGGGAGCGACGACGAGTTCCTTTACGCGCTGGAGGAAGCCTCCGGACGCCAGCTCTGGCGCGTGCCGGCGTACGGCGCCGTGACGACGTCGCCGCGCGTGACCCACGGGCTCGTACTCTTCGCCGGGCTCTTCGACCACTACTACGCCGTCGACCTCGAGCGACGGACGGTGCGGTGGACGCTGCGCACCGACGGCGCCATCTGCTCGCTCGCGCGCGAGTCGACGGCTCGACCCTCTACCTCGGCACGGCGGAGGGGCGGCTGCCGGCGGCTCGCCCTCAGTGCCCTCGTCGGCCTGATGTTCGTCCCGTTCAGCCGCGCCGGCGGCGAAGCGACGAAGCGCGCGGGCCGCGCTGTCATCCGGCCGCCGGGCGCGCTCGCGGAGCCGGACTTTCTGGCGCACTGGGCCAAATGCGGCCAGTGCCTGCGCGTCTGTCCGACGAACGTGCTGCAGCCGGCGTTCTTCGAAACGGGCATCGAAGGCTTCGCGACGCCGGTGCTCGACAACCGCGTGGGTTACTGCGAGCTGAACTGCGTCCTGTGCGGCCAGGTCTGCGAGACGGGCGCGATCGAGCGCCTCACTATCGAGCGCAAGCTGGGCCTCGGCGAGTACGAGGGTCGCCCTGTCCGGCTGGGCACGGCGTTCTTCGACCACGGGCGCTGCCTGCCCTGGTCGATGGATACGGCCTGCGTCGTGTGCGAGGAGGTCTGTCCCACGTCGCCGAAGGCCATCTTCACCAAGCCCGCCGCCGTCGTGACGCGGGCGGGCCAGACCGTCACGCTCCGTCAACCGTACGTCGAGCCCGCGCGGTGCATCGGGTGCGGCACCTGCGAGCACGTGTGTCCGGTGGCGGACGTGGCCGGCGTGCGCGTGACGCCCATCGGCGAGACGCGCGCGCCCGACCGCGCCCTCGTGCTGTCCTGATCGTGCGCGAGATGCCATGAGCCGAGCGTCGATGAGCGATGGTGCGACGAACGGCCGGATGTCCCGCCGCCACCTGGTCCGGGCGCTGGCGATCGACCTGCTGGGTGGCATGCGCCGGTTCGTGGGCCGGGGCGACGTCGTGTTCGTGAAGCCCAACATCGGGTTTCCCCGCACCCCGGCCCAGGCCGCCAACACGCACCCAGACGTCGTGGCCGCCGTCGTGAGGCTCTGCCTCGGCGCGGGCGCCAGGCGCGTCGAGGTTTCGCCGGATGCGGCTCCGCGGCGAGGCGGTGGACGAGTGGGACGTGTTCGTCCCGGTCGTCGAGGCCGACGTGCGGATCGACGTCCCTGTCGCCAAGCATCACAGCGTGACGCGCATGACCGGCGCGATGAAGAACTGGTTCGGCGCGGTGGGCGGCGTTCGCGGGGATTTGCACGCGCGGATCCACACGGGGGTCGTCGATCTGGCGCAGTTTTTCCGGCCGGCACTCACCGTGCTCGACGCCTCCCGCGTGCTCGTGAGGAACGGGCCGGACGGCGGCAGCCTGGCCGACGTCGTGCAGCCGAACCTGGTGGCGGCCTCGACCGACCAGGTCGCCATCGACGCCTTCGCCGCGAACATCCTGGGCGTCGCCCCGCGCGCCGGCGGCTTCCTGCCCCGCGCCCAATCGCGCGGGCTCGGCACAATCGACCTCGCCCGCCTGCGCATGGTGCGGTCGGGTCGCCCGTAAGCGCGCCCCTGAGGGATAATGCGCCTCGCCTCTCGGCCCGACCGTGACGCCGATGCCGACTCGCACGTGTCGGGCGTGCGGCGCGACCTACGACTACCCGGCGCGGGGCAGCCTCGCGACGCGCGTCCACTGCGACGAGTGCGCGTCGCTCGACCTGCGCACGCGCCGCGCGCGCGAGCGGCTCAACCAGCGCCTGTCGCGTCTGGTCGCCGAGGTGGAGAGGCTTAAGGAGGGCCGCTGACCCGGACGACTGGCGCGCCATCCCGTCGAGCCCATGGCCTTCTGCACGATCGTCGGCTGGTCGACCAGGACGATCCCCGACGGCTGGCGGTGTGCGGTTTACCACTCCCAGAGGACAAATCCTCGTCTTGTCTCGCGCTGGCCCTGGGGCACCCTTGACAGTGGTCCAGGTGCCGCGTACGTTACACCGCAAGTCGGAGAATCCGGAGGCTGGCGGTCCGCTTCAACTACCCGTTCTGTAGTCCGAAATCGAAGGAGGGGGGCCATGGTCCGATGGGGGCGGCTGGGCGGCGTCGTGCTCCTTGTCGTGCTCTGCAGCGCGCCTGCAGTCTGGGCGCAGGCGACGGCCAGCGTGGCCGGTGTGGTTCGTGACCCCACCGGCGGCGTCGTCCCCGGCGTCGTGGTCCTGGTCAGAGAAGACGCGACGGGTCGCGCCTTCGAGACCGTGACAGATGCCGAGGGGCGGTACCTCGTCCCGGCGCTCCAAGCCGGGTCATATACCGTGACCGCTGCGCTGGCGGGCTTCAAGACGGCCGAGACGAAGGTCCGGCTGGCGCCCGGGCAGCCGGTCACGCTTGATCTCACGCTCGAGCTCGGCGAGCTGACCGAAACCGTGACGGTGATGAGCAGCTCCGAGTTGGTCAACACGGCGACGGCCACGGTGGCAGCGACGCTCAACGCCGACCAGCTCAACCGGATGCCGACGCCGACGCGCAACGCGCTGAACGCGATTAGCTTCCTGCCTGGCGTCAACACCGCGACCACCAACCGGAACTCCTCGATCAACGGCCTGCCCGACTCGTTCCTGAGCATCACGCTCGACGGCCAGAGCAACAACGACAACTTCCTGCGCTCGACCGACGGGTTTTTCGCCTCCGTGTATCCGCGGCAGGACATGGTCGAGGCTGTGTCGGTGACGCTGGCGGCGGCCGGCGCGGAAGTCGGCGGGGGGCTGGGTGCCGTGACCATGGCGTTTCAGACGCGCTCGGGCGGCAATCGCTTCACGGGGAGCGCCTACGATTACTGGCGCAACCCCGTGCTCAACTCGAACTACTACTTCAACGAGATCAACGACCTGCCGAAGAACGACATCAAGCTGAACCAGTGGGGGTTCCGGGCGGGCGGCCCGATCACGATCCCCAAGCTGTACGACGGTCGCAACAAGGCGTTTTTCTTCTTCCACTACGAGCAGATCCGGTTCCCCAACAGCTTCACGCGCACGCGGACGGTGCTCAACTCGCGGGCGCTCGACGGGTGGTTCCGCTACCAAGTGGGGTCATCGGTGCGCGAAGTGAACGTGCTCCAGCTCGCCGCGGCCAACGGCCAGATCGCCACGAAGGACCCGACCGTCATGAGGCTGCTGCAGCAAATCGAGGCGGCGATGAAGACCACGGGGACGCGCACGGCGACGGCCGACCCGCTGCTCGACCGGTACGTGTGGCTGAGCCCCGGGGAGCTCTTCGAGCACCAGCCGACGGTCCGGATCGACTACAACATCGGCGCGAAGCACCGGCTGAGCGGGTCCTACTCGTTCATCACGGCCCGGCGCAATCCCGACTACCTCAACGCCGCCGACGCGCGCTTCCCGGGTGCGCCCAACTACCGCATCTTCGAATCGACGCGCCCGCTCGTCTCGATCTGGCTGCGCTCGACGCTCAGGTCGAACTTCGTGAACGAGCTGCGGGGCGGGGCCAACGCCTTCTACGGATATTCGCGGTTCGGCAAGCCCGAGAGCAACGGGCCGCAGACCTTCCAGGACTCCGACGGGTTCGCCATCGACTTCGACGCGAACATCGGCCTGACGAACTGGTTCCTGCAGACCACGCCGAGCTGGCGGCACGCGCCGACTTACACCTTCGCCGACACGGTCACCTGGCTGAAAGGCGACCACAGCCTGAGCTTCGGCGGGTCCTACATGCGGCAGACAGCTCAGGAGAACGCCCAGCAGCAGGTCATCCAGATCAACCTTCGATTCGACCAGGACTTCGATCCCGCCCGCGGGCTGTTCACGACGGCCAACTTCCCCGCGGCCTCGTCCGCCCAGCTCAATGACGCACGCGACCTGTACGCCCTGCTCACGGGTCGGGTGGGCGCCGTGATCGGGCAGGCGGCGCTCGACCCCAAGACCAACGAGTACGTCTTGCTCGGGCCGCGCGTGCGCGAGGGCGAAATCAGCATCTACGGCGCCTTCATCCAGGACTCCTGGCGAGTGTCGCCGACGCTCACGCTCACGGGTGGCCTCCGCTGGGACGTGCAGACGCCCTTCAGCCCCGCCAACGACGTCATGTCGGCGGTCACCCTGGAGAGCATCTGTGGGATCTCGGGCCTCGGCCCCGGGGGCTTGTACAGCAAGTGCAACTTCCTGAAGCCCGGGTCGAGCGGGGGTGTGGTGCCAGAGTTCATCCAGCTTAAGCGGGGCACGGAAGGCTACAAGATCGATTGGAACAACCTCGCGCCGTCGGTGAGCGTCGCGTGGCGGCCCAACGTGGAGACGGGCTTCTGGCGGGCGCTCCTGGGCGATCCCGCGCAAGCCACGATCCGGGCGGGCTGGTCGGTGGCCTACGACCGCCAGGGCATGTCGATCTTCACGGGCACCTACGGCAACAACCCCGGCAGCACGCTGTCGCTGACGCGCGACGCGAACACGGGGCTGGTTGGGCCGGGCGAGTCGTGGCCCGTGCTCTTGAGCGAGAAGGACCGGCTCTACCCGGCGTCGTTCTCGACGACACCGACCTTCCCGATCGCGGTGCGCCCGAACCGTGTGGACAGCATTTACGCGTTCGCGCCGGACATCAAGATCGCCAAAGCGCAGACCTGGCAGATCGGCTTGCAGCGCGCCCTCTCCTCCGACATGGCGGTGGAAGTCCGCTACGTCGGAACGCGCGGCAGCGACCAGTGGTCGCAACTCAACTGGAACGCCATCCGGGGCGAGAATCTCCTGGCGAACGGCTTCTTTGACGAATTCAAGCTCGCGATGGCCAACCTCGCCGCCAACAACGCGTCCGGCGTCAGCGACCGCGTGGGGTCGTTTGCGTACTTCGGTCCGGGCACGGGCACGCACCCGCTGCCCATCTACCTCGCCTACTTCAACGGCCGAACGGACGCCACGAACCCGGCGGCTTATGCGGGCGGCACGAGCACCTGGCGAAACACGACGTTCGCCAGCCGGTTCTCGCCAGCCAGTCCGAGCCCGATTGCGTCGGCCCAGGACCTGGACGGCAACACGACGCGCCGGAACAACGCGCTGCGGGCCGGTCTGCCCGCGAACTTCTTCGTGCTGAATCCGGACGTCAGTGGGGTGAACGTCTACGACAGCGGCGCCTACAGCGACTACCACGCGCTGCAGGTGGAGCTCCGACGCCGACTGTCGAGAGGCCTCTCGGCCAACATCAACTACCAGTACGCGATCGAGGCCGGGTCGGCCTTCGATGGCTTCAGCTTCGGCCGCACAATGGTGCGGCAGGGCAACGTCCGGCACGCGTTCAAGTACCAGTTCGACTGGCAGATCCCGGTGGGGCGCGGCCAGCGGTACGGCGCCGACCTCCACCCCCTCCTCAACGCCATCATCGGCGGCTGGAGCCTCAACGGTGTCGGCCGCGTCCAGGCCCGGACGCTGGATTTCGGCAACGTGCGGCTCGTCGGCATGACGCAGCGCGACCTGCAGAAGATGTGGAAGTACTACAAGATCACCAACCCGGACACGGGCCGGACGGAAGTCTGGATGCTGCCCCAAGACGTGATTCTCAACACGCGCCGGGCCTTCAGCGTGAGCAACACGACGCTCGACGGCTACTCGACCAGCCTCGGTCCACCCGAGGGCCGTTACCTCGCGCCAGCGAACACGGCCGACTGCATCCAGATCCGGGCCGGCGACTGCGGCGTGCCGCGAACCCTAATCCTCCGGGCCCCCTGGTTCTCCCGCGTGGACATCGGCGCGACCAAGCGGTTCGACCTCCGGGGCACGATGAACATCGAACTCCGGGTCGACGTGCTCAACCTGTTCGACAACGTCAACTTCAACCCGGTAGCCAACCCGGGCAGCGGCGCGACCATCTTCCAGGTCACGAGCGGTTACACCGACCCGAGCAACACGTACGACCCGGGCGGCCGGCTCGGCCAGATCATGCTCCGATTCAACTGGTGAGTCATGCCGTAACCCCCAGGCCGCTCCGCGCGGGCGGGCCGGTTCGAGCGGTGGAGCCCCGACGGGTTCGGGGCTCCACCGCAGCCTTTCCCCTGCCGAATGCCGCTGCCCAGACAAGGGCACCGTGACTGGCACGGGAGGGCTCAGCATGCCAGACCGTCCCCGTCGACTGCTCGACGCGCACGCGATCGTGGTCGCGGCGCTTCTCCTACCGCTCGTCCCGCAGGCGCTCGAGCCCGGGCGCCCCGACGGGCACGCGGTTGACGGGCCACGTCTGATCGCCCCGGTCGAAGGCCGACAGGCCCGACCCGTCGACGAACGGCCTCCCGCGCTGGAGGTGGACTTCACCGTCGTGCGGGACGACGGCACGCCGGTGACCGACCTGCAGGTGTCCGAGGTGAACATCCGGATCGACGGGCGCCTGCGGACGATCCGGGCGATTCGCCGGGTCGCCGCCGCAGCCGCACCAGTCGGGAGAGGCGACGCCCGGCGCGTGCCTCGACCCTACGGAACCAACCAGGACGCGAACGTGGGCCGCAGCTTCGTGCTGCTGTTCGACGAGGAATCGCTGATGGCCGGACGCGAATCGCAGGTGCGGGGCGCGGTAGAGGGCCTGCTCGCCGACTTCGCGCCTCGCGATCGCGCGATGGTGGTCGCGTTGCCCTTTGGCGGCGTCAGGCAGCCGTTCACGTCCGACCCCGCTCGCATCCGCCAGGCCGTGGCCGGTGCAGCGAGCCGCGGTGCCTCCGGCGGGATCACCGCCGATACCCGCGTTCAGCGCGACGCTTTCCTCCCCAGCGCGGCCGCCCAGGGGACGCGCGGCGAGAGCGGCTCCGAGATGGCCTGTCGGACCCGGCGATTCCTGGAGTCGCTGCAGGGCTTCCTGACGGGGCACGTCGGGCGTGCAACGCCGCTCACGGTCGTCCTCTTCACCGCGGGGCTCGCTGCGCCACGGCGCGACGCGCCGATCAGCATGGCGCCGGGCATGTGCGAGCTGCTCGTCAACGATTTCGAGCTCGTCGGCGCGGCTGCGGGCGCCGCCCGAGCGAACTTCTACCTGCTGCAGCCATCTGACATCGGGTTCGGGACCAGCCTCTGGCGCGAGTCGATCGCCGGGAACTCGTTCCTCGGTTCCGACAACCCCCTCGAAGGCATCGAGCACCTGGCGGGGACGACCGGAGCCGTCCGCCTCGCGCTCGACGCGACGGGAACGAGCTCGCTCGTCCGGGTCGCGCGGGAGTCATCGGCCTATTTCGTCGCGGAGCTCGAGCCAGAACGGCGTGAAATCTTCGGACGAACGCGGGGGCTGGCGGTGCGCGTCCGACGACCTGACGTGACGGTGCGGGCCCGCCCCGAGATCACGTTCGTGGAGCCGGAACGGGCGCGAGCCACCACGCGACCGGCCGTCGGCGATCTCCTCACGTCCTCGGTGGCCGCGCTCGACCTGCCGCTGCGCGTGGGCGGCTTCACCATGCGCGAACCCGGCGGGCACCTGCGCGTCGGCATCGTCATCGAGCCTGCCGAGCCTGGCGTGAGGCTGGCCTCGGCCGGCGCCGTGTTGCTCGACCAGGACCGAATCGCCGGGCGCTGGTTCGCACCCGACGCCGCCGAGCGGCCGCTCCTCGGCGCGATGGCGGCCACTCCCGGCCGCTACCGGCTGCGCGTGGCGGCGATCGACACGCTCGGCCGGTCGGGACTGGCCGAGGACGACGTCGAGGCGCGGCTGGTGCCCGTCGGGCCTCTTTCCCTCGGCTCGCTGATCCTGGGCGTGTCCCGCGGCGGCGGCGTCCTGCCGGTGCTCGAGTTCGGCGCCGAGCCGATCGCCGTCGCGTCGTTCGACATTTACGGCGGCGAGGCTGGGCTCGCGCTGACCGCGAGGCTCGAGGTCGCTCGGGAGCCCGATGCGGCCCCGTTCCTGACCCTGCCCCTCGCCCTGGCCCGCGCCGACGAGTACCGCGTCGTGGCCACCGGCTCGGTGCCGATCGGCGCCCTGCCGAGCGGCGACTACGTCGTCCGTGGCGTCATCCAGCTCGAGGACGGCGCGATGGGTCGCGTCTCTCGCACCCTCAGGAAGGTGGGCGGTTAGCTCCGAGCTCCGGCCGAAGCCGGACTCCACCGGTGGAAACGCCGCGCTACTCGTACCGCAGCGCCTCCACCGGGTCCAGGCGGGCCGCGCGAATGGCGGGGAGCAGACCGCTCACCAGCCCCACGGCGACGAGGATGCCCGTGGCGAGGGTCACGAGTTCCACGGTCAGGACCAGATGGATGTCGGTCGCCCGTGTGGCATCGTCCATCAATTCCGCGAGAAACGGCCGCGGGCTCGCGAGCCACACGACCAAGGCGGACACCGCGACGCCGACTGCGCCGCCGGCGAACGTGGTGAGGAGCGCTTCGACGAGGAACTGGAGCAGGATCTCGCGGCGCCGGGCGCCGAGCGCCTTCCGCACGCCGATCTCGCGCGTCCGCTCGGTGACCGACACGTACATGATGTTCATGATTCCGCCGCCGCCGATGAGCAGCGTGAGGCAGCCGATGAAGGTCAGCACGACACCCAGGCCGTCGGCGATGCCACCGACCGTCGCCATGTTCTCGGCCGAGTCGTCCAGGATGACGGCGCGCGTGTCGGCCGCGGCGTAGCGGTGGCGGCGGGCAAGGAGCTCCCGCACCTGGCGCACCCCGCGCTCGTGCACCCCGGGGTCGACGGTCTGGAAGACCAGCGTGTCGACATATCGCGTGTCGGCGAAATCTCCCATCGTGGTCCAGGGGATGAAAACGCACTCCACGTCGGGGGAGAAGTAGCTCGACATCTGGACCTTCTCCTCCATGACGCCGGCGACGTCGAAAGGAAGGCCGGCGATGCGGATCGTCTCGCCGACGGCGGGCCGCGGACCGAACAGCTTGCGCGCGACCTCGCTCCCGAGGAAGGCGACGCGGCGCCGGCCCGCCACGTCGCCTGGCTCGAGGAAACGACCCTGGTCAGGCGCCGGGCGCTCGCCGCGCATCGCCCCGTAGGCCGCGTTCACACCGCGCACGGCGTAGGTGGACTGACGCAGGCTCGAGGCGACCGCCACGCGCCTGACGACCTCGGGGCTCGCGGCTTTGATCAGGGGCAGCTCGGCCACGGCCGCGGCATCGTCCGCCGTCAGTCGCACGCGCCGACCGGCGCGTTCGCCGCCGGCCTGCAGGCTCGTCTGCCCCGGCCACGCCACGACGACGCCCTCGCTGAAGGCATTGCGCATACCGATGACGAGGGCGTGACGAAAGCCCGAGCCGTAGGCGAGCAACGTCACGACCGACACGATGCCCCAGGAGATCCCGAGAGCCGACAACCCCGCCCGCAGGCGGTGCTGGGCCAGACCGTCGAGGGCTTCGCGCGCGACTTCGACGAAGACGACCGCCACCCGCGCGCCGCGGCGTCGTACGGTCCGGTCGCGCGCCGCAGGGTACGCGAGGGAAACGTCCACCGAATCCATCACGCCTCGTCGCGCAGCGCTTCGACCGGCGGGCGTGCCGCCGCCCGCAGCGCGGGGTACATCGCCGCCGCCACGCCCACGACGACGAGCGTGAGCACGGCGCCGAGTCCGGCTGGCCAGGTCACGATCATCCCCGCGAACCGCTCCGGTTTCGGCAACAGGTTGACCAGCGCGCACAACCCGACGGCCAGGGCGAAGCCGAGGCTGCCACTCGCCATGGTCAGGAAGAAGCCTTCGAGGAAGAACTGCCGCGCGACCGCCCGGGTGGGTGCCCCGACCGCCTTACGCACACCGATCTCCCTCGTCCGCTCGCGCACGGCGACGAGCATGATGTTCATGACGCCGATCCCGCCCAGGCCGAGGGTCACCAGCCCCACCACGGTGAAAAACTGACCCATCCGCTCGATGATCCGGTCGAACATCACCGTGGTGAGCGAGGTGTCCCACACGGCGACGGCGCTGTCGTCCTCGGGGTCGAATCCGTGCCGCCTGGCCAGGATGTGACGCACCTCGCGCTCGACGGGCCAGACGACGTCGCGGACGCGCCCGGTGCGCTGGTCCAGCACGCGCGGGAGGTCGGCGACCACCCAGGCGTGCGGCGCGACGATGATCCGGGAGATCACGTCGCGACCCGCGGGTAACGGGAAATCCCGCAGCATGGCCGCGAACGGGACGAACGCTTTGCGATTGTCGGGTCCGCTGTAGTTGCTGTCCTGCTCCTTCCGGCGGATGCGACCGACGACCACGTACGGCTGGCCGGCGATGGCCACGGTCTCGCCGACCGGGTGGCGCGCGCCGAAGAGCTGCTCGGCGAGGTCGTACCCGAGGATGACCACGCGGCGCCCCTGCTCCTCGTCCGCCCAGTTGAACAGGCGGCCGTGGTTCACCTCGATCGTGCGAATCTCCTGGTACGACGGCTCGATGCCGGCGACGTTGGCCATCGCGGCGTTGTAGCGGCTCTTCAGGCTGAGGTAGCGCTCGAGCTCCGGGCTCACGACCCGGACGAGCCTCGACTCGCGGGCGATCGCGCGGGCATCGTCCACGCGGAACCGAATGAGGCGACCCGCCCGCTCGCCGCCGGCGTGCAGGCTCGTCCGCCCGGGGAAGACGATGGCGATGTTCTTGCCGAACTCGCGCAGCACGTGAGCGTTGCCGCGCTGAAATCCCTCGCCGACCGCCGACAGGAGGACGATGGAGACGATGCCCCAGAGGATCCCGAACATGGTCAGGATGCTCCGCAAGCGGTTCGCTCGGAGATTGTCGAGAACCTGCGTCACCAGATCGCGCACGGCCGCTCTCCGTGAGTAAACGGGCGTCCAGCCCGCTAGCCGGGGATCACCACGGTGTCCCCCTCGTGCACGCCGTCGAGAATCTGGGTGCGCGTCCCGTTGCTCACGCCGAGCCGCACCGGCACTCGTCGTCGACCGGTCCGCTCACCCGGCGCGAGCAGGTCGACGTAGGCTCGCCGCTCCGCGTCGTAGATCACGGCGTTCTCAGGGACGATGAGCGCGTCGGGATGGGTCGAGAGGATGATCTCGGCGTTCGCCGTCATGTTGGCCCTCAGCTCGCGGCCTGGGTTCTTGATGGTCACCTCTACCTCGAAAGTCGTCACGTTGTCTCGTTCGACGCCGATGGGTGCGATGCGGCGCACGGTGCCCTCGAAGGTGCGGTCCCTGAAGGTTTCCACCGTGATGCGCGCGGGTTGACCGACGCGGACGCGCCCGACATCGGCTTCGTCCACCCTGCCCCGCACGAAGACCTCGTCGATGTCCCCGATGGTCATCACGAGCGTCGCATTCGCGCCGAGGTTGAGGATCGACGACACGGCGCTGCCCACCTCGACGTCGCGCGTGAGCACCGTCCCCCGGATGGGTGCTCGAATCGTGGCGTTTCGCAGCTCCTCTTCGGCGCGCTCGACGGCTGCGCGGGCCTGCGCCACGAGCGCCGCCGCCTCGGCCACTTTCGCTCGAGCCACGCCGAGGGCCGACTGCGCCGCGCGCCGGCGGTTCTCGGCGACTTCGTACTGGGTTCGCGCCTCGTCCAGCACCGACGGGGCGGCGAGCCCATCCTCGAAGAGCTGGCGCGCCCGCTCGTACGCGCGGCGCGCGAATTCGACGTCCGGACCCTCGGCTTCGACGAGCGTCTTCTGCAACTGCGCCTCGGCGCCGAGCCGGGCCGCCTCGGCCGCCTGCAGGTTCGCCCGCGCTTCGCGCAGCCGCGCCTCGAGGTTCGCCCGATCCAGCTCGGCGAGCACCTGCCCGGGCTGGACGACGTCGCCGACGTCGGCGAAGAGCCGCTCGATGATGCCGTTTGCCTTCGACTTGATCTCGACTTTCGTGACCGGCTCGATCTTGCCCGTCGCCACCACCGACACGACCATGGTGCCGCGCTCGACCTTGACGAGGCGCGCAGCGTCGAAGGCGGGTGCGGGTCGGCCGAGTGCCGAAAAACCGTAAGCGACGGCAGCCAGCGCCGCCGCGATGATTAGGGTCACGAACAGAAATCGTCTGGAGGGCGCTCGCATGCGAGACTCCTCGACCGTCCCGTCCTCTCGACCTCGGCGCGGGCGTCAGTCACGTCGAACGCTCGACCCCGTTTCGTCATCGGCATGGCGGGCTCGCGCCGACACGCGAGAGGAGCGACAGAGTCGTCCGATATGGACGAGGATCGGGACGCCAGGGTTCAGTCACGCGGCCCACCTGCATTAGACTGAAGGGGCTATGGGTGGCGCGAGGGGGCTGTCATCATGAGGATCGGCGTGCCGAAGGAAACTTTTCCGGGCGAACAGCGCGTGGCGGTGGTGCCGGCGGTCGTGCCGCCGCTCGTCAAGGCCGGCCACCAGGTGCTCATCGAGGCTGACGCGGGGCGCGCCGCAGGTTTTCCTGACCGCGAGTACGTGGAGCGCGGGGCGCGCGTCGCGGCGTCGCGAGCGGAGGTGTTCGCCGAGAGCGACGTCCTGCTCCAGGTCCGCGGGCTCGGCACCAACCCGGACGCGGGGCGCGCGGACCTGCCGCTGTTCCGCCGCGGCCAGGTGGTCATCAGCTTTCTCGAGCCGCTCGTGGCCCGCGAGGCCGTCGAGGCGCTCGCCGCGCGCGGCGTGACGTCGTTTGCGATGGAGCTCATCCCCCGGATCACCCGGGCTCAGGCGATGGACGCGTTGTCGTCGATGGCCACGGTGGCGGGCTACAAAGCGGTCCTCCTCGCGGCGAGCGAGCTCCCGCGCATGTTCCCGATGATGATGACGGCGGCCGGCACCGTCGCGCCCGCGCACGTCTTCGTCGTCGGCGCCGGCGTGGCCGGGCTCCAGGCCATCGCGACCGCCAAGCGCCTCGGGGCGAAGGTCGAGGCGTACGACGTGCGCCCCGCCGTGAAGGAACAGGTCCAGAGCCTCGGGGCGAAATTCGTCGAGCTACCCCTCGAGACGACGGACACCGAGGACAAGGGCGGCTATGCCAAGGCTCTGGACGAGGCGTTCTATCGCCGCCAGCGCGAGATGATGACGCGGGTGGTCGCATCGAGCGACGTCGTCATCACGACCGCCGCCGTGCCGGGCAAAAAGGCGCCAGTCCTCGTGACAGCGGAGATGGTCGCGGGCATGCGCCCGGGGTCGGTCATCCTGGATCTGGCCGCCGAGCGCGGCGGCAACTGCGAGCTGACGCGGCCCAACGAGCGCGTCGTGGTGCACGGGGTGATCATCCTCGGCCCGACCAACCTCGCATCCACCGTGCCCTACCACGCCAGCCAGATGTACGCGAAGAACATCACGACGTTTTTCGCGCACCTCGCCCAGCACGGGCGCATCGACCCTCGGGCCGACGACGAGATCGTGCGGGAGACACTCGTGACGGACCAGGGCGAGATCGTGCACCCGCGCGTGCGCGAGGTCTTCGGGCTCGAGCCGGCACCGGCCGGGCGGGCGCAGTGAGAGGGAACGGAGCGGACCGGGAGGATTTATGGAATCGTTCGTGGGCATCTTGACCGTCTTCGTGCTGGCGATGCTGGTGGGCTGGATGGTGATCACGAAAGTTCCGCCACTGTTGCACACACCCCTCATGTCCGGGTCGAACGCCGTCTCGGGAATCACCATCATCGGCGCCCTCCTGTCGGTCGCCACGCCCAATCGCTTCACCTCGGCCCTGGGGTTCGTCGCGATTGTCTTCGCCACGATCAACGTGGTCGGCGGGTTCGTGGTGACGCACCGCATGCTCGGCATGTTCAAGAAGAAGGATTGAGTCGTGACCCACGCTCTCATCAACCTCGCGTATCTCGTCGCGGCCATTCTTTTCGTCGCGTGCTTCATGCAGCTCTCACACCCGCGCACGGCCGTGCGCGGGAACCTCACCGGCGCCCTCGGCATGCTCATCGCCGTCGTCGCCACGCTCGCCGACCGGCAAGTGTTCGGCGCGGGCGCGGGTGCGTGGCTGACCATCGGCGCCGGGCTCGTCCTCGGCAGTGCCATCGGCGCTGCGCTCGCTCTGCTGGTGCGCATGACCGCCATGCCGCAGATGGTGGCGCTGCTCAACGGCTTCGGCGGTGGCGCCTCCGTGCTCGTCGCCGGTGCCGCGCTCATCGACGCCACGGCGCCCACGGCCGCGGTGGCGCCGTCAACGCAGCTCACCGTCGCCACGATGGCCTCCGGCCTCATCGGTGGCGTGACGTTCTGGGGCAGCCTGGTCGCGTTCGACAAGCTGCAGGAATGGCTGCTCCCGGGCCGCCCCATCCTCTTCCGCGGCCAGCAGGTGCTCAATGTCATCCTCGGGATCGTGGCCCTCGGGTTCGGCGCGCTCATCGTCCGCGAGCCGACCGCGCACTGGGCGTACTGGGCGCTCGTGGTCGTGGCGTCGATCCTCGGCGTGTTGCTGACCATCCCGATCGGCGGCGCCGACATGCCGGTCGCGATCGCCCTGTTGAACTCCTACTCGGGCCTCGCGGCCGCGGCCACCGGCTTCGTGCTCAACAACAACGTGCTCATCATCGCTGGCTCGCTGGTGGGCGCGTCGGGCATCATCCTAACGCGCATCATGTGCAAGGCGATGAACCGCTCGCTCGCCAACGTGCTGCTCGGCGGCATCGAGGCCGGCGCGGCCGCGGCCCCGAGCGCCGACGACATCTACAAGGGGCGCGTCAAGGCGGCGTCGGCCGAAGAGGTGGCCATGCTCTTCGACGCCGCCAGGCGCGTCGTCATCGTGCCCGGCTACGGCATGGCCGTCTCGCAGGCCCAGCACGCCGTGCGCGATTTGACGAACCTCCTCGAATCGAGGGGCATCGAGGTGGAATTCGCCGTCCACCCCGTGGCCGGACGGATGCCTGGGCACATGAACGTCCTGCTCGCCGAGGCGGACATCCCCTACGACAAGCTGAAGGAGATGGACGAGATCAACCCGTCGTTCCAGCAGACCGACGTCGCCATCGTGATCGGCGCGAACGACGTGGTCAACCCCATGGCGCGCACGGACCAGAACTGTCCGATCGCCGGGATGCCGATTCTCGACGTCGACAAGGCCCGGACGGTCGTCGTCATCAAGCGCAGCCTGAGCCCGGGCTTCGCCGGTATCCCCAACCCCCTCTTCGCCGCCGACAACACGCTCATGTACTTCGCCGACGGCAAGAAAGCCGTCATGGACCTCATCGCGGCGATCAAGGAAGCGGCCTGACCGGACTCCCTCTCTGCGTCACCCCAGCCCCCTGTTCCCCGTCGGGGGCACGGGGGCGGGTCGAGGGGAGAGGGTCGGGTGAGGGAAGGGGCGGTGGGCGGCGGCACCTGGATCCTGCGCGGCGTGGACGAGAAGACCGGGCCCGTCTTCGATCTGCCGGACGGCACCGAGAGCACGCTCGGTCGCGCCGGAGACGCCGACCTCGTGGTCGACCGGCCGCTCGTCTCACGTCGGCATTGCCGGCTGGTCGCACACCCGGACGGCCGGCTCGAGATCGAGGACCTCGAGAGCACCAACGGGACGTTCGTCAACGGCCGCCGGGTCCAGCGGGCGCGCCTCGAGCCGGGCGACCGCATCACGGTCGGGCGCGTCGACCTCTGGGTGACGCGGGCGTGACGGCGACACCATGGAACGCGCCCCCACGATCCTCGATGTGTTCGCCGCAAGGCGGCGCATCGCCCCCTACGTGTCTCGCACGCCGCTCCGCCGGTCCGCGTGGCTGTCGCGGGCGACGGGCGGCGACGTCTGGCTGAAGCTCGAGTCGCTCCAACCCACCAACTCCTTCAAGGTGCGCGGGGCGTTCGGCGTTACCCTGTCGCTCGACCTGGCGAGTTCGGCTACGACCCTCGTGACGGCTTCGGCGGGCAACCATGGCCGCGCGCTCGCGTACGCCGGCGCGCGACTCGGGTTCCGGCCCGTGGTCTTCGCGCCGAGGTCCGCGCCCCGGAGCAAGCTCGACGCCATCGCCGCCGACGGGGCCGACCTGAGGCTCGTCGACGACTACGACACGGCCGAGCGCGCGGCGAAGGCCTACGCCGCGGAGCGCGGCTGCATCTGGCTGTCGCCGTTCAGCCACCCCGAGCTCGTCGCCGCCGCCGGAACGATCGGCGTCGAGCTCATCGAGGATTTGCCGGAGCTCGACCTGGTCGTTGTCCCGGTGGGCGGGGGCGGGCTGGTTTCAGGGATCGGCCTGGCCGTGAAGGCCGTGGCGCCGCGCGCGGAGGTCGTCGGCGTCGAGGTCGAAGCGTCGCACCCGTTCACCGCCAGCCTCGCGGCCGGCCGCATCGTGTCCATCACGGTCAGTCCGAGCCTGGCCGACGGTTTGGTCGGCAACCTGGACCCCGAGACGATCACGTTCGAGCTGGCCCGGCGCGTCGTCGACCGCTTCGTGCTCGTGGGCGAGGACGACCTCGTCGCGGGGCTGCGCGGGCTCGTGGCCCACGAGCATCTGGTCGCGGAGGGCGCCGGCGTGGCAGCGCTCGCGGCCCTACTGGTCGGGCGACTCGATGCGCGTGGCCGGCGGGCGGTGGCCATCGTCTCGGGCGCCAATATCGACCGGGAGGTGCTGAAGGCGTTGCTGTGAGCCCGAGGGCGCCAGTCCTCACAGCCCCGCGAGCTTTTCGGTCACGAGCGGGCGGAGTCGCTGGTAGGCGCGCTGGATGCCCTCGAGGGCAGCCCGTACAGGGCTCGAGTCCGCCACCTTGTTCCAGGGGTACAGCCGCAACCTCACAGCGAGATCGCCGGTTACGCCGACCATGGCGAGCCCCCACCAGCGGAGCGTGTCCTCGCGTTCCGCGATGCGCCGCAGCCACGTCGCCGCGAGCGGCGCGTCGCCGAGCGCGGCCGCGGCCGTCGCGGCACAGCGCGCGAGCGGCGCCGGGGCCCCGTCGCGCGCGGCCTCGGCGAACACCTCGGCCGAGAGTCGGCGGGCGCCCGCCCGGTCGCCGCGGTCCATGAGCACGCCGGCCATCGCCGCCCGTCCGGCGCAGAACCGCGGGGCCCGTTCGGTCAGCCGTTCGACGACGGCGGCGGCCTCGGCCTGGTGCCCGGCGGCGTAGAGCGCCGTAGCGTAGGCCGCCCAGCCGCCGGGAAACACCGCCGGGTCCTGCGGGGCGAAAAACTCGTGGCTCACCTCGGCGATGGTCTGCGGCTGCCCACGCGCCAGCGCACCGAGCGCCTGGGCCAGTCGCGCGTGCAAGCTGCCCGGGTCGGCCCCCAGCGCGTGCGCCGCGTCGGCCTCGACGCGGCCGGGGTCGCCGGCGAGGAGCCCCGCGACGGCCAGGTCGGCCCAGGTCACGTCCATGCGCGCGTCGAGCTCGCGCGTGCGTCGATAGAGGGCGTCGGCGCGCGCCGGGTCGATCGAGACGATCTGGTCTGCCAACTGGTGATAGGCCTCGGCGTAGCTCCCGTCGAGCTCGATCGCGCGTCGAAAGGCCGCGAGCGCCTCGGCGAGCGTGCCGGCGCTCACCCCAGCCGCGACCTGGGCCTCGGGCAGGTCCGGGTCGACGTCCAGCGCTTCACGCGCCGCCCGTCGGATCGCCGGGAGAAACCCCGGCGCGAACGGATCGCCGCCGCCCACGCCTTCGAGGTACCGCGCGAGCGCGAGCCCCGCCTGCGCTTCGGCCAGGGCGGGGTCGGCGGCGACGGCCGCCTCGAACAACTCGACGGCACCCGAACGGTCGCGCCTGGCGGCGAGGTCACGCGCCTTGAGGTACAGGTCGTACGCCCGCGCGTCGACCATCCGGGCGGCTGTGCGCGCCCGCGCCGCACTCGGCGCGAGCGTGACGCGGAGGGCGCGCGCCACTTGCTCGGCGATCTCCGTCTGCACCGCAAAGACGCCGGCGACCGGCCGATCGAATTGCCGGCTCCAGATCTGCAGCCCGTCGGCGGGGTCGACCAGTTCTACGCTCACGCGCATCAGGTCGCCCTCGCGCCGCACGAACCCGGTCAACACGACGGCGGCTCGCAGCTCCGCGGCGATTGCGGCGGGCGTCGCGCCGCGGTAGGCCCGCGTCGCCGACCGGCCGAGCACTCGGATGCCGGGGGTCTGGCCGAGCCGTGCGATGAGGTCGTCGGCCAGCCCATCGGCGAAGTAGGTCGACGCCGGGTCGGCCACCTCGAACGGCAGGACCGCCATGATCGGGGCGGGCGGCGGCTCCACGTACCGACGCCACGCGCGGCGCAGGGGGTCGCGCGCCGCCCAGGCGCCGGCGACCACGAGGGCTGCGACGAGGGCCGCCGGGAGCCAGCGTCCCCGTCGCCTCGGCGACGCCGCGGGCGCGACCGCGGCGGGGCTCGCCGTGCTCGCGCGCACGTCGAGGATGGCGGCGAGTGCCCTCAGCTCGGCCGCGAGGGCCACGGCCGCCTGATAGCGCTCGGCCGGGTCCTTAGCGAGCGTCCGCGCCAGGATCGCATCGATCTCTCCGGGCAGCTCGCGGTTGACGGTCGAGGGCGGCGGAGGCTGGTCCCGCAGGATGCTCGTGGCCGCGCTCAGGCCGCCGCCGGCGCTGGCGAACGGGTTGCGCCCGGTCAGCATCTCGAAGATCACGACACCCAGCGAGAAGATGTCGCTTCGCTCGTCCACCTCTTCGCCGCGCGCCTGCTCGGGGGACATGTAAGCGAGCGTCCCGAGGACCACGCCGGGCGCCGTCTCGACCGTCGCGGGCGCCGCTCGCCGCGCCGCGCCGCCCCGCGTCCAGGTCGCGAGGCCGAAGTCGAGGATCTTGGCGTTGCCCTTGGGCGTCACCACGATGTTGTCGGGCTTGAGGTCGCGATGCACGATGCCGGCGGCGTGCGCGTCGCCGAGGGCATCGGCGAGCTGGATGGCCAGGTCGACGGCGCGTCGCGTATTCATCGGCCGTCCGCCGAGGACGGCGCGCAGCGTCTGCCCCGGGACGTACTCGAACACGAGATACAGCCGGCCGTTCTCCTCGCCCACCTCGAAGAGCGTGGCGATGTTCGGGTGCGAGAGCGCGGCTGCGGCGCGCGCCTCGCGCAGGAAGCGTTCGCGGCGCTGGGGCTCGGCGGCGACCTCGGCAGGCAGCACCTTGATGGCCACGGTCCGCCCGAGCCGCGTGTCGCGCGCGCGGTAGACTTCGCCCATGCCCCCTCGCCCGATCTGCTCGAGGATCGTGTAGTGGGCGATGCGGTCCATCGGCGGTGGATTATACCCGCCACCCCGCCGGCGCCGCGGCCGTCTCCGCGGGCGTCACAGGCTACCTGCGCGGCTTCGACGGACGAAGCTCCACGCGGCTCGGGAGGCTGCGGGGGTCGTGCTCGAGCAGGTCGACGACGACGCGTGCCACGTCGGCCGGGGCGAGCTTCCAGTCGCTCTTTCCGAACGCCGCTTCCCGCCCGGCGAACTCGGTGTCGACCGAGCCGGGCATGATCACAGCGACGCGGATGTCGTCGTACCGCACTTCCTGCATCAGCACGTCGCTGAACAGATTCAGGCCGGCCTTCGACGCGCAGTAGGCGGCGCCGCCGGCGACAACGTTCCGCGCCGCCAGACTGCTGATATTGATGATCCAGCCCCCGCGACGTCGCAGGTACGGGAGCGCCGCGCGACAGCAGTAGAACGCCGCAGACAGGTTCGTCTCGAGAACGGTCCGCCACTCCTCGACGGACAGCTGCGCCACCTCGCGGAACACCCCGACGCCGGCGTTGTTGACCAGGACGTCGAGGCCGCCGAACCGATCCACCGCCGTGCTGACGAGCCTCTCGGCCTGCGCCGGGTCCGTCACGTCAGCGGCCACCACGGCGAGCCGCGCGTGCCGGTCGGGCGTGGTGGCGAGCCGCTCGCGCGCCCGCTCGCACGACTGGATCGTGCGCCCGCCAGCCACCACCCTGGCGCCGCGCTCGACGAGCGCGTCGACGATGGCGAGTCCGATGCCGCGCGTGCCGCCGGTCACGACGGCCACGGCGGTCTCCAGGGAAGTCATCGACTCGTCTGCTCCGCCCTCCCGCTCGGCTTAGAATACCGTGTCCATGTCGTTCGTCGCCATCGTCGGGGCCGGCGAAGTCGGCGGCATGCTCGCGCACGCCCTGGCGCGGCGCGACTGCGTCGACGAGATCCGGCTCCTTGACGAGGCGGGCGACGTCGCCGCGGGCAAGGCGCTCGACGTCCAGCAGGCAGGCGCCGTCGAGGGCTTTCGCACGCGCCTGTCTGCCTCGGGCGATCTTCGAGCCGGCGTCGGCGCCGCCGTGACGGTGCTCGCCGACCCGGCGACCTCGGCGGGCACAGCGCCCTCGCTCGACGACCGACTGGTGCTGCTCAAGCGTCTCGCGAACGTCGACGCCGAGACCGTATTCGTTGGCGCGCTCGCCGGCGACCGGAGGCTCGTCGAACGCGGCGTCGGCGAGCTCGCCCTTTCCCGCACGCGCCTGGTCGGGTCGGCGCCGCTGGCGTACGAGGCGGCGGCGTCCGCGCTCGTGGCGCTCGCCCTCGACCGCTCGCCGCGCGAGCTCTCCCTCACCGTCGTCGGTGCACCTCCCGAGCGCGCGGTCGTGCTGTGGGCGTCGGCCAGTGTCGGCAGCGGCCTGCTCGAGGACACCGTACCGCCCGCCGTGCTCGCCGCGGTGCGGCGCCGACTCGAAGCGCTGCCGTCCCTCGGACCTCTGGCCCTCGCGCTCTCCGCTGCGCGTTTCAGTACCGCCCTCGTCCGCGGCTCCCGGCGGCGTCACACCGGGTTTGTCGCACTCGAGGGCGAGCTCGGCCTGCGCGGGCGCGCGGCGGCCCTGCCGCTGCACCTCGGGCCGGGCGGCATCAGACAGGTGGTCATTCCCGCGCTGAGCGCGCGAGAGCGCGTGGCGTTCGACAACGCGCTGGCTCGCTAGCACGACGTTGTCGCGCTTTCGATGGCGGTGCGCCGCGGTAGGTGATCCTTGTCGTTCGGGTGATCCTTGTCGCCTAGCCGGGAGCGTTCATGAAGCGCACAGCCGCGGCGGCCCGTTCGCGCAGCAAACCGTGTGGAGCAGCCCGTCCCACGCCGCGTTCGGGCGATGATGAGCCGGAGCAGCGTGTTTCCAGGCTGCGGAACTGGTTTTCGGAGCCAAGGGGCCGCAGCAGTGACGACGGTCATGAAGAATCCGCGCTGAAGACCGGCCGCTACTGCGTACCTCGCCAGTGACGGCCTTACGGGCGCGCGTAACCGAACACCGCGCAAAACACCCGCACGACGGCCGCTGCTGCGTCCCCCATGGGAACGGCGCGGCCGCACAGGCGCTCGAGCGAGGTCACGCCCCGGTCGGAGATCCCGCAGGGGACGATGAGCTTGAACGCGTCGAGGTCGGTCGTGACGTTCAGGGCGAAGCCATGGCTCGTGATCCACCGCGAGATGCGCACGCCGATCGCCGCGAGCTTCTCCCGGCCGACCCACACGCCGGTCAGGCCGGGCGTGCGCCCGGCCGCGACGCCGAACGCGGCCGCCGCGCGGATGAGGACCTCTTCCAGGTCGCGCACGTAGCGGTGCACGTCGCACCGATCGGGCTTGAGATCGAGGATGGGATAGCCGACGAGCTGACCGGGCCCGTGATACGTCACATCCCCGCCGCGGCCAGTCTCGAAGACCTCGATACCCCGTGCGGCCAGCACCTCGTCGCTCGCCAGGACGTGGCTGCGCGTTCGCCTAGCCTTGACGCCGAGCGTGATGACCGGCGGATGCTCGAGCAGCAAGAGCACATCGCCGATGCGCCCACGCCGGCGGTCCTCGACGAGCGCGGCCTGCAGGGCGAGCGCTTCCCCGTACGGCACGAGGCCCAACCGCCGCACCTCGAGCACGCGCTCGGCCGTCTCGATCACATCCAGCTCTCGTCGAACGCTTCGAGCGTGCGCTTGACGTGCGCGAGGAAGCGACCCGCGTCGGCGCCGTCCACGAGACGATGGTCGTGGCCCAGCGAGAGGTAGCCCACCGGGCGAATCGCGATCGCATCGTCGACTACGACGGGCCGCGGCTCGATCGCGCCCACCCCGAGGATGCCGACCTGCGGCTGGTTGATGATCGGCAGCCCGCAGAAGGCGCCGAAAATGCCGGGGTTCGTGATGGTGAAGGTGCCCTCCTGCACCTCTTCAGGCTTGAGCTGCTTGCTCCGCGCGCGCGTCGCCAGGTCGTCGATGGCGCGACTGAGGCCGAGCAGGCTCAACGCATCGGCGTGCTTGACCACGGGGACGATGAGGCCCCAGTCGAGCGCCACGGCGATCCCGAGGTTGATGTCCTGCTTGTACACGATGTTGTCCCCGTCGACCGACGCGTTCACGATGGGGAACGCGCGCAGCGCGTCGACGACAGCCTTGGCGATGAAAGCGGTGTAGGTGAGGCGCGCGCCCCGCTGCTCGTAAGCCGCCTTGTACTTCTCGCGCAGCTTCGCCACGCGGTCGAAGTTCACCTCGTAGATCGCGTAGACGTGCGGCGAGGTCCGCGCGCTCAGAACCATGTGCTCAGCGATCTTCTTCCGCATCACGCTCATCGGCTCGATGCGGACGCGCTCGCCAGGCCTGAACGCGACGGGCGGGGCGGAGGGCACCGCGGGCGTCGGGGCCGGTGGGGCCGGGCCTGCCGGGGCCCCTTCGACGGCCGGTGGCGACGCCGCGGCCGCCGCCCCGCCGCGGTCGATGAAGGCGAGGATGTCGCGCTTGGTCACGCGCCCGCCGAGGCCTGTGCCCGCGATCCGGCTGATGTCCACCTGATGCTCGCGGGCGATGCGGCGGACGAGCGGCGACGACTTGCGCCGCCGTCGCTCGTCGGCGGCCGGCGGTCCCGCAGCCGCCTCCGCCGCTCGCGCCGGCTCGGCCGGGGGCGTTCCCGGAGCGGGAGCCGGGGCAGTCGTGGCTGCGACCCTCGTCCCGGCCGCCGCGGGGCGCTCGCCGGCCTCCCCGATGACCGCCACGACCGTGTTGACCGGTACGGTCTCGCCCTGCTGGGCGCGGATCTCGAGCAGCACGCCCGAGGCAGGCGCCTGGACCTCGGTGTCGACCTTGTCGGTCGAGATTTCGAAGAGCGGCTCGTCGCGGTCCACGCGCTCGCCCACGCGCTTGATCCACCGGACGATGGTGCCTTCGGCGATCGACTCGCCCATCTGGGGCATCAAGACTTCGGTGGGCATGGGAACCGCTCCCGCGACCAGCTTCTAGAGATGAATCGCCGCGCCGTGCGCGGCGTGCGCTGCTTCGGCCACCGCCTCCGCCATCGTCGGGTGTGCGTGAATCGTCCGCAGCAGCTCTTCCACCGTGCACTCGAGGCGAAGCGCCAATGTCGCCTCGGCCACGAGCTCCGTGGCGCGCGCCCCGACGATATGCACGCCGAGTACCTCATCGTAGCGCTTTTCGGCCACGATCTTCACCAGGCCCTCGGGCGCACCCGCGATCCTCGCCCGCCCGAGGGCGCTGAACGGAAAGGTGCCGACGACCACGTCGTAGCCGCGCCGAATCGCCTCCTGCTCGGTGAGCCCGACGCTGCCGATCTCCGGGTCGCAGTAGGTGCACGCGGGGACGTGGTCGTAGTCGATCGGGTGGACCTCGCGGCCCGCCACGCGCTCGGCCACCCGAATTCCCTCGGCGGACGACAGGTGTGCGAGCTGCGGGTGCCCCGGCCAGCCGAGCGTGACGACGTCGCCCACGGCGGAAATGCCCGGCAGGTTCGTGCGGTACTGCTCGTCCACGCGGAGGTAGCCCTGCTCGAGCGCCAGACCGACGTCTTCAGCCCCGAGCCCGTCGGTCACGGGCCCGCGCCCGGTCGCGACCAGCAGGTACTCGGCCGCGAGCCGTTCCGTCTCGCCCTCGCCGCGTCGGAGCTCGAGCGTGACCTGCTCGGCGCCGGCCGCCGCGCCCGCGACCGTGGTGCTCGTCAGGATCCGGATCCCCTGTTTGCGAAACGCCTTCTCGAGCTCCGCCGAGATCGCCTCGTCCTCGGACGGCACCAGGCGCGGCAGCAGCTCGATGATCGTGACCTCACTCCCGAACCGCCGGAAGATCGTGGCGAACTCCACGCCGATCGCGCCCGCCCCGAGGATGGCCACCGACTCCGGCACCTCGGCGAGGTCGATCGCCTCGTCGCTCGTGATGATGCGCCGCCGGTCGATCTCGACGCCGGGCACGCTCCTCGGCGCCGACCCGGTCGCGACGAGGATCTCCCGCGCCGTGACGGTGCGCGTGCTCTCGCCAGCCACCTCGACGCGCCCGCCGCCGACGAGCCTCGCGCTGCCGCGAATCCACTCGACCCGGTTCTTGCGGAACAGGAACTCGACCCCCTTCGTGATGTGGGAAACGAGGCGGTGCTTGCGCGCCTGCACCTGCGCCATGTCGACCGCCACGGGGCCGACCCCGTCGCCGAACCGCAGGCCCCACTCGCGCCCCTGCTGGGCGATCTTGAGGGCGTGGGCGTGCTCGAGCAGGATCTTCGTCGGGACGCAGCCGCGATTGAGGCAGGTGCCGCCGAGCGTGGGCGCCCGCTCGACGACGGCGACTTTCAGGCCGAGCTGAGCGGCGCGGATTGCCGCGACGTAGCCGCCCGTGCCGGCGCCGATGACGAGAAGGTCGTAGTCGGGCATGGGGCCGTCCCGAGTGGGCCAGCGCAGCTCGCCGGCGAATCCGGGCAGAGCGGCCGATACGATATCGGGACGGATCAAAGGGTGTCAAGCGCGGCGGCGCACGACCGCGCGCCGGCTCGGAGGTTGGCACGGAGCTTGAGTCGCGCTCACCGCCAAGCCTACAATGGCCAGGTCCTTCGCCCGAGGCCGGTGATGCGCCCCCGGACGAAAACCGTGCTCGTCGTCGACGACGACCAGGGGATGCGGGATGTCCTGACGGCCATCCTCAAGCCCGATTACCGCGTCCTGACCGTCGCGAGCGGCGAGGCCGCGCTGGCCCTTCTCCGACAGGAAGACGTCGACCTGGTGCTGCTCGACGTCAAGCTGCCCGGCATCAGCGGCTTCGAGGTGCTGCGCATCGTCAAGGAAAACTACTCGCTCATCGAGCTCATCATGATCTCGGCCATCAACGAGGTCGAGACGGCCGTGCAGGCGATGAAGCACGGCGCCTACCACTACATCACGAAGGATTTCGACTACGACGCGCTGCGATCGCTCGTGCGCAACGCCGCCGAGCGCCAGGACCTCAATCGCCAGGTCATGACGCTCAGCGCGCAGGTGGCCGAGCAGGCCGACCGAGAGTTCCTCGTGGGTCCGAGCCGGGCCATGCGGGACATCGTGGATCTGGTGCAGCGCGTGGCCAAGCTCAACGCGACCGTCCTCATTCTGGGCGAGAGCGGCACGGGTAAGGAGCTGCTGGCGCGCATGCTGCACCGCGAGTCGGACCGCGCCGACGGCCCGTTCATCACGGTGAACCTCGCCGCCATCCCCCCCGAGCTCGCCGAGAGCACGCTCTTCGGCCACGAGCGGGGTGCGTTCACCGGCGCGCTCCGCCAGCAGCTCGGGAAGTTCGAGCTGGCGTCGGGTGGAACGCTGTTTCTCGACGAGATCGGCGAGCTCAGGCTCGACCTCCAGGCGAAGCTCCTCAGATCCATTCAGGAGGGCGAGATCGAACGCGTCGGCGGGTCGAAGCCGATCAAGACCGACTTCCGCCTGGTGGTCGCCACCAACATCGACCTCGAGCGGGCCGTCAAGGAGGGCAAGTTCCGCGACGACCTCTACTACCGGATCAATGTGATCCCGATCCGCATGCCGCCCCTGCGCGAGCGCCTCGAGGACCTCCCGGAGCTGGCGCGCTTCTTCGTCCGCCGATACAACAGCAAGTTCCGGAAGCAGATCCGCGGCGTCTCCGAGTCGGGGATCAAGGTGCTCAGCACGTACTGGTGGCCGGGCAACGTGCGCGAGCTCGAGAACCTGATCGAGCGCCTCGTGGCGGTGAGCGACGCCGACAAGGAGTGGATCACCGAGGAAGACCTGCCCCTCGAGTACCACTTCGCGCGGCTGGACGCCGCCGAGCAGGTCGGCGGCGGGTCGATCTACCAGGAAGCCCTCGACACCTTCGAACGCAACTTCCTCATCAAGGCGCTCGAGCGGTGCGACTGGAACGTGTCGGCGACGGCGCGCTACCTCGGCCTCCCGCTCTCGACGCTCAAACACAAGATGGCGCGCCTCGACATCCGCGACCTCGCCCGTCGTCTGCGCGGCGTGTGAGAGACGAACGACGCTTCCCGCCTTTTCTCACAACGGCACTCGATCGGCCAACCTGTTGGCTCCGCGGCCAATCCGCTGACCGGTCTGCCGCGCCAGAAGTGGCGGCGCACGCGGTGGTCGGTGCGGAACCTGGCACCGGATGTCGTTGGCGGTCAGCGACATCAGCAGGCCCTGACAATCTCGAGATCGCTCGTTCGCTTCTGGAACACGCGTTGCACATGTGAATGCCGCCGGGCGCGCTCGGCGGCGGGAACAGACGACCGGGTGAGCGCGGGTCCTCGCCGGAAGGCCTGAGCCGAGCAGCGGTCGGCCCGAAACCCAACGGAACCCCGCGGTGGCACGTGCCCGTGTGAGCGGGAGCGGTTGGGGGTGTGCCAGAGGGGATGCCAGGCGGGAAGGGAGTTGCTCGATGCAGTCGTCGCGCTTCGCGGTTCGCGTGCCCATTGCCGACCGCGGCGAAGTCTTCCTCATGAACACGCTCACGGACGCGCAGCTCCTCGTCTCGGCGGACGTGGCCGGTCTGCTCGACCGCGTGGATGACGGGTCGATCGACCTCGCCTCGCTCGGAGCCGAGGAACGCGAGGCGTTCGACACGCTGGCTGCGCACGGCTTCGTCGTCCGCGACCGCGAGGAGGAGTGGCGCGCGCTCGAAAAGTACTTCGCCGACGTGCGGGAGGACCGCACGCAGGTGCGGCTGACGGTGCTGCTGACGCTGCAGTGCAACTTCGCGTGCGACTACTGCTACCAGGGCGACGCGGACCAGCACGGCAAGCTCGCCGAGAAGATGTCCCTCGAGACGGCGGCGTGCGTCGCAGCGTGGGCTGAGGCGAAGCTGGACGAGGTTCAGCCGAAGCGCTTCGCGTTGACGCTTTTCGGCGGCGAGCCGCTCTTGAACCAGCCGGTCATGTTCTATCTGGCCGAGCGCCTGTGGGCTGCCACCCGTGCCCGCGGCATCGTCATGACCATCAGCCTCATCACCAACGGGCTCCTCCTCACGCCCGAGGTGGTGGACCGGCTGAAGCCGTACGGGTTGACGGGCGTCAAGGTGACGCTCGACGGTGACCGGGAGACCCACGACCGGATGCGGCCGCTCCGGGGTGGCCAGGGCACCTTCGACCGCATCGTCGCCAACCTGCGCAAGGTCGCGGGGCGTGTGCCCATCTCGATCGGCGGCAACTTCGACGTCGAGACAGCCGATCGCTATCCGGCGCTCCTCGATTTTCTGCGCGAGCAGGAGTTTGCGAGCTCGATCGTCAAGGTCAACTTCAAGCCCGTTGTCAGGCCCGAGGCAGCGCCGCAGCCGGCGGGCCGCCGCGTCATTCCCCTCACGCCGGTGGCCCCAGCTTCGGTGGCGTCCGGCTTTAGCCGGACGAACCCGACCAGCATCTGCGACACTTGCCACTTCGTCGACGAGAAGATGGCCTTTCTGCGGGAGGAGACGAAGAAGCGAGGCTTCTCGACCTCCGACGGCGTGCACATGGGGCCGTGCGAGATTCACTGGAAGCACGCCTACACCGTCGGGCCGGACGGTTCGTTGTACGCCTGCCCCGGCTTCAGCGGGGAGCTGGCGCAGGCGATAGGGCATATCGAAGGCCGCGTGACGGCCTGGCACAAGCGCGCCGCCGAGCGTTTCGAGCGCCTAGCGGCGTGGAAAGCCTGCACGGACTGCGCGTTCGTGCCGGTATGCGCGGGCGGCTGCACGACCGCCGCGCACCTCGAGCTCGGGGACATGGACCGGCCGAGCTGCCACAAGGCGAGCTTCGAGGCTGGCGTGGCGGCGCTCGCGGCGGAGGCCGCGGCGCTCGAGGCGCTGGCGGAGGACGCCGTGGCGGCGGAGGAGCCGGTGGCCGTCGCCTGAGCGGTCGTGCGGATTCGCGTCGGTGTCGTGGTTCACATGTTCGGTAACCTTCGGTAAACTCACGAGGAGTCAGCCATGAAGATCAAGGTGGTCAAGAAGGGCGGCAATGGGACGAAGGTGGACAGCGTGTGCCCGTTTTTCGTCGATTACCCGCCGGAGAAGACACGCTCCTAATCAAACTGCGCCCGCTTCGGTAGAGGCGAGGGAGGCATGAGCTGCAAACCGGCGCATTTGGGGGCAGGACTTCGGGGAAGGGTCTCGGGTCTGCAGCTCGCCTTGGTCGTCGCGGCCGCCGTGTTTGTGCCGGGGTGCACTGGAGCCCCGACGCGCGTGGATGCTCCGTCGCGCATTCTTCGGATGGGTGTCGCCTTACCGGAGGCCGGTGTTCGCCAACTTCGATTCAACCTGACGAGTGAGCCGCTCCTTTCATTCGACAACACGGGGCGACCCGTCCCCAGACTCGCGGAGCGCTGGAACGTGGCTCCAGATGGTCTGACGTGGACCTTTACCCTGCGGCGGGGCTTGAAGTTCCACGACGGGTCGCCCGTGACAGCGAACGACATCGCGAGCCTACTAGAGCCCGAGCTGCGCGGGCAGGCGGTGCCCCCGGGCCTGGCTGACGTCGATCGCCTCGATGCGGCCGGAAACGGCGCTCTGGTGTTCAGGCTGCGGAAGGCATCGACCTTCCTGGCGGATGACCTCGCCGTGGCGTCGGTGCCGCCGGACGAGAAGCGAGGTGGGATTGGGCCATTCGCAAGCAAAGCGTCAGGTGGCAGCACCGGGACGCTCGTCGCGTTTCCCGAGTACTACCGGGGAAGACCGCGGATCGACGCCATCGAGGTCAAGCAGTACCCGACCGTTCGCGCGGCCTGGGCCGCCATGATGCGCGACGAGGTCGACATGCTGTACGAGGTCGGGCGGGAAGCCCTGGATTTCGTGCAGGCCGAATCAGCCGTGCAGGTTTACGCGTTTCCGCGGGCCTACGTCAACACATTGGGCTTCAACACCCGCGACCCGACGCTGCGGAGGAAGGACGTGCGCCGGGCGATCAACCTGGCGATCGACCGGGACGAGATCGTGCGCCAGGTGCTACGCGGCCGAGGCCGGGTTGCCGAGGGCCACATCTGGCCGTCTCACTGGGCGTACGACCGAAGCGCGCCAGCATACCGGTTCGACCCCGCCGAAGCGGCGCGAATTCTAGATCGCGCAGGCTTCAAACCGAGGATGCGTGACGGCCGCGCGGCCCGTCTCACGCTGCATTGTCTTGTCCCCCACCAGATGGCAGAATTCGAATCGATGGCACTGGTCCTACAGAAGCAGCTTTTCAGGGTCGGCATCGATCTCGAATTGCTGGCAGTGCCGGCGACAGAACTCATTCGGCTGATGCAGAGCGGAGCGTTTCAAACGTTTCTCCTGCAGCTGACCGGAGCTAGGGTGTTAAGCGTGCACTACTGGTTTCTCCACTCCCCCGAGCCTGGGCAGGTTCCTCTCGTAAACTGGGGCTACACCGCCGCCGATAAGGCCCTCGACCGCATCCGGTACGCGCGGAGCGACGAGGAAGTCCGGGCGGGGGTGGCCGAATTGCAGCGCGTGCTCTACGACGACCCGCCGGCGGCCTTCATCGCGTGGGACGAGCGGGCCCGCGCCGTGAGCCGGCGATTCGAGATCCCCACCGAGCCCGGCCAGGACATCCTCCGGACGTTGTGGCAGTGGCGGCCGGCGCCCGCGCGCGACACGCTCCGGGCCGGGACATAGCGAGCACGGCGATGCGCCGCCTGAGCACCCACCTCTTCCTGCTCGTCATCACGGCGGCCGTGCTCCCGCTCGCGGGCTACGGGGTGGTCTCGATGGCCTCGCTCCGCACCGGCACCCGCGAGTCGATCCGGGAGGGCCACCGGCA
>FWPU01001517.1_pt1 | contig 69154 bp, 54 predicted proteins | sample 2228361 | NCBI WGS metagenome assembly FWPU01 (sample SAMEA103939777, study PRJEB20133) | metagenome
TCCGATGGATGACCTGCGACGACCGGCTCGAGGAAATTGCCATGGGCCTGGACCGCATCCGGCACCACCCCCTGATGACCCCCGACCTGATGCGTCCCTGGCGCCCGTGGACCGCCGCTCGTACGAGGCGGGGATGCTCGGGACGGCCCTGGTCGGGGTGTACGTGCCGCCCGGCGACTGCTGACGATCATCGTGAAGACCCCGGTCACCCGTCCACGTTGCCGATGGGCTCGAAGAGACCGGCAGCGAGGCGGTCGCGCAGGATGCGGGCGTGCGTGCGGGCCTCCTCGGCCCAGCGGGTCTGTCCGGCCCGATCCAGAAGGCCTGCCACGTCGTCGAGGGCCGTCGCGGCCTCGCGCATCGCCTCGGGGACCACCAGGATGCTCTGCCCGCTCCGGTTGAACTGGGGCAGCAGGTAGCGCACGCCCACGTGGTCCGACAGCCCCAGGGACGCGAAGGCCCGGACCTCGTGCCGGTTCGCGCGCAGGATGACCATGCTATAGACAACCTCCCCGACCAGTCGTCCCGTGCGCCGGGCCTCGAGCAGGGCGTCGAGGTTGCGCCGGATGCGGGACCACGAAAGGCCCCGGTTCACCGCGAGGTACGTCTCCGGGGTCGCCGCGTTCAGGCTGACCGTGACGGACCGGAAGGGGAGGCGCCGGAAGGAACCGATCCAACGAGGGGACAGAAAGGCCCCGTTCGTGACGACCGCCACGCGGGGAGGACCTTCTTCTTGGGCCATGCGCCGGAGCCACTGCCGGAACACGGGCGAGGCGAGAGGCTCGCCGCCATTCGTGTCCACCTCTGCGCCCGCGGCAAGGAACGGGGCCAGCCCCTTCCAGAACTCGGGCGACTTCTGGTCCTCGAGGGTCCCGACCCGGCCGCATTCACACATCAGACAATCATAATTGCAAAAGGACGTGACCGGCACACACAGCGAGGTGGGCATCCAGTCCGCGTCCGTGCGGCGGTCCAGGAGGGCCTCGACCATGCGCACCTGGTTCTCGACCACGGCCTCGGTCCCTCCTCGCAGCACGAGCCGTGCCGGGGGCTCGAGCCTCCCGGCCAGGACCGGACAGGACGTGTGGCACCCGGCGGGTCGGTCGGACCGCAAGACCTCCGAGCGATACCAGCGCAAGAGGTCCGAGCGCCACAGGTCCAGCGACGAGGCCCCGGCCGGCACGAAGTGGCGGCCGTTCATGTAGTCGGCGCAGCAGGGTCCAAAGGTGCCCCCGTCGTGGTACTCCAGGCGGGTCCACGGCCTCGTGCACGGGATGTCAGGGAGGTCAGCCTCGGACACCAGGCGGTTCAGGGGGAGGCGGACCTCGGGCCGACCCGTAAGCAGCCATCGCACCCGGTCCTGCCACGTCGTTGGTCCGCCCGCGTGCACGTAGGGCCTGAGTTCACCGGACCCGAAGCGCGAGAGGTAAGACGCGGACACACCCCCGCACCCCAGGCGCGCCGCGCAGGAGGGGCAGGCAGGGCCATACCCTCCCGGGCCAGACGGGTCCGGATGCCCGCCTGGAAGCAGGGCCTGGGCCGCCACGTCCGAAAACAGGCACGCGGGCCGGCCCGAGCGGCTGCGAACACGCACGACCCCGGCGCCGAGCGCGCGGAGGGCCTCGGGCATCCGCGCGAACAGGTTTGTGAAGGACACGGGCTCGTCGGGCCGGGCCACCGACTCCGGAGGCAAGAGGTCCAGGACCAGCGCGCCCCGACCGAGGTCCAGGCCGCGCGCGACGGCCTCGGGGACCCAGCGGTCCAGGTCCGCGAGCGTCTCGGCCGTCACGGGAACCACCCGGTCGAAGTCCAGGTCCGAGAATGGCCGCAACCCGCCGAGCCTGAAGCGCCGCGCGTAGGGCGCGGGGACCCCGAGGCAATGGGCGTCCACCGCGCACGTCCGGCACGCGCGGGCCTTGACCCACGGTCTCGACAAGTCCTCGTACCCCGTCTCGCCGGGAGAGACCAGGGGACGGTTGCGCATGGACGCCCGCTCGTCCGGGGACAGGAAGCACGGCGGGATCGAGGCGTGGGTACTCGCCACGAGCGGGGACATCGGGACGCCGGCCCGCCTCGCGGCCTCCACGGCCCGGCGCAGGTGAGGGACCAGGTCCTCGTATGGGATCAGCCATTCCTCGGCCCCGGGGCGATGCGGGGGGCACATCAGGACCGACACGTGGACCTCGGGGAAGACCAGGCCGTGGAACAAGCGCGGGACCGCCTGGACCAGACCCGACAGGTGCGCAGCGTTCGCGGACCCAACCACCGCGTTCAGGAGCACCCGGTGCCCGGCCCGCAGGAGGGCGCGGACCCCGCGTACCGCCCTCGCGAACTGGCCCCGAGACGCCGTCATGAGGTCATACACGGACTCGTCGGAGGCATGGAGGGACACGAAGAACAGCAGGCGCGGGTCCGGGTCCGGCATGGGTGTCCCGCTCCGCGCGAAGATGACCGCGTTGGTCTGGACCTGCACCTGGCCAATGCCCGGAGTCGCCAGGGCCTCGCGGACGTATTCCGACCAGTCCGGGCGCAGGGTCGGCTCGCCGCCCGTCAGGGTGAACAGGCAGCCAGGAAAGGCCTCGGCCGCGGCCCGCAAACACTCGCAAAGGTCCCTGTTCGTGGGGTCCGCGGCGAGGACCGGGGCCGAGCAGAACGGGCAGTCCTGGTTGCACCGCCCGGTCAGACGCACCAGGACCTGGGCCTCGGCACGGCCGTCCGGTCCCACGGCCCGGTCCACGCTCGCGAACGGGAAGCGGCGGGCGAAGTCCCGGTCCGCGTCGAGGTCCGCGCGCACAACCCCGGGGGCCTGTCCCAGCCGGATCCGGTCCTCGACCCGGGCCAGGACCGCGATGACCAGGTCCACCACGCGCAAAAGGGCCACGTCCTCCGGTCCCCCGGTCCGGTAGTAGAACCCGTGGCGCGCGGTCGCCTTGTAGTAGCGCCCGTCCGGGTCGAGTGGCGCCATGACCACCGTGGCCGCCACCCCGTCCTGACCGTTCCCGACCTCGACCGCGAGCCCGTCCGGCCCGGCGCGCACGCCCTGGACCGGCACCCCGACCCGCCTCAGCAGGCCGGCAATCCACGCGGGCCAGGCAGATGCCCTCGCATCTTGCGCGTCGTGCTCCGTCATCCCGACCGCCTCGCGATCGAGCAGGTCACCCCATTCTACCTGTACCCTCTTCTTTGTGGGCGTGGGTGTGGTAAGACCCATCTTGTCGCGGACGCCCTTGGGGACCCGGACAGGCGCCCGATCGGGAACGGCGCGTGGTCGCGAAGCGCGTCGGGACGCGGTCCCGTGACGAGGGACTCCCGGCCGTCTGTCCTCTGATATGGCGCAGAGGGTTGTCAGTCCGCTCGACAGGCCCCCGTTCAAGGTCGTGGCGGATCGCTTCGGCTATCGCCCTGGCTTCGTCCGGCTCCTCAAGCACTACTTCGTGCACGGCGAGATCGACTTCTCCGAGGCAGTGCCGGAGGGCAAGACCGAGCGCCGCGGCGTGGCGGCCGAGGTCCGCAGCAAGATCCGCGAGTGGCGCGAGCGTCGATTCTCGGCAGGGGAGATCGCCGAGTTGCTGTCCGACGACGGCGTGGACCTCTCCGTGCGGACCGTGGAGCGCGTTCTGCGCGAAGAGGGCTTTCAGAGACTGCCCCGCCGCATCCGGATCAGGCTCGGGCTCACCGTCAAGGGCGCCCGCATCCCCGACCGGTCCGAGGCGGTTTGTCTGGAAGACCTGGACGGCAGGTCGTTCGATAGCCCGGCGGCGGGCGTGTTCCTGTTCACGCCGTTCCTGGCGTGAGGTGGACCCGATTTCACTGGACTCCGTTGTTTCTTCTGGCGATTCCGTTCCAGTCGGCGACAATCGGGTCGCCACGGATGAGGCTTCGGACGAGGGGGATTCCATCCGGACCGACGCGGGCGAGGTCGTGCCCGACCTCGCGTCGGTCCAGTGCCCCGAGCCCATGGTGAGTATTGAAGAAGGTGCCAAGGTGGCCCCTCAGACGGTCTTGCACCTGCACGGGGAGGACAGCACGTCCGCGAACGGCCCGATCGAGTCGTATCAGGGGACCGTGGACCAGCCGTCGGACAACAAGTTCATCCTGATCCCGTCTGCGTCCAATCCGAACCCGATCTACGAGGTCGCCGTCGCAGGCGAATACACGGACCACCTGGACGTCTGCGACGCTTAGTTGTGTTCGAACGATCCCACGTGCAACACGGCCGCATGCAAAACCGTCCTGGTGATACCAGATGATCCGATCCACTGCGAGCTGACCTGGCGCACGCCAGGCGACCCAAACGAGTTCGTAACCGCTCGACCATCCCCTCTGGAGTTGGGGCGAGGTGGGTGTTCAAACTGTGGGCGGGCGGGGTGCGTGGGGATGCGGGATGTCAGAACCGGGCGGGACGCGGGTATCTTTGGGGGACGCGGGTGCGCGGACGCTCGAACGACGCGAGGTGCCTGGCCATGGCCTGGGTCGGGTGGACGTTGGAGAGCTTCCGGACCCCTACGGCGGCCCGGTGGGGGAAGGACCAAGGTCTCAAAGCGGTCGGACTCTGGGGATGCGGATTTCTTGACCTCGGAGTGGGCCTTGCTGTCTCTTGCGCGGGAGGGATGGACCCGATTTCCTTTCCCTTTCAGAAAGATTTCCTTCATGACGCAACGATCTCCAGCAGGGGCTCGCGCCTCCACGAAGCCGCCTACCCGGCCCGCCGCGCGTCGCGCACCTTCAGGCGCGGCGCACCGGACCGCTCGTCCAGGGTCAGGGTGAAGGCGAGGTCCACCCGGTCGCCCGCGCAGACCCCCGGCTCCCCGTTCTCGGCCCCGCGGAACCAGATCGCCCCGAACCCTGCGCCCTCGTGCTCCACAACCATCTGGACGTGCTGCCGGTCGCGGCCCACGAGGCGCGCCTCCGCGACCCGTGCGCCCATCAACGCGAACACCGGCTCGGGGTTGCCGACCCCGTGCGGCTGGAGGTCTTGCAGGCGCTCGACCAGGTCGGGCGTCACCTCCGGCCCGCGGGCGGTCGCGTCAATCCGCAGGCGCGGGACCAGGACCTCGTCCGGGACCTCCCGGTCCCCGATGGCCCGCAAAGCCGCCGCCACATCCGCGAGCCGCCCTTCCTCAACCGTGAGCCCCGCGGCCAGGGAATGCCCGCCCGCGCGGACCACGAGGTCCCCGAGCGCCGTCACCGCCCTCCCGATGTCGAACCCCGGGACGCTGCGGCACGACCCCCGGCCCTCTCCGTCCGCGACCCCGATGACCACCGCGGGCCGGTGGAAGGCCTCGACCAGCCTGGCCGCCACGATCCCCACGACCCCGGGGTGCCACCCGTTCCCGGCCACGACCAGGAGGCGGTGGGCGAGCGCGTCCCCCTCCAGGACCTGCCGGAGCGCCTGGTCCAGGACCTCGGCCTCGACTTGGCGGCGGGCCTCGTTCTCATGGTCGAGGACCGCGGCCAGGCGGGCCGCCTCCTCGGCGTCGCGGGCCACCAGGAGGTCCAGGGCCACCGCCGGGTCCCCGAGCCGTCCCACGGCGTTCAGGCGAGGGCCGATCTGGAATCCCAGGACCCCGGCCGTGACCGGGCGGTCCCCGACCCCGGCCACCGCCCGCAGGGCCGCGACCCCCGGGCTCGGGGAGGCGTGGATCCGTTTCAGCCCCGCGTGGACCAGGATGCGGTTGTCGTCGGTCAGCGGGACCACGTCCGCGACGGTCCCGATCGCGACCAAATCCAGGAGCGCGCGCGGGTCCGCGTCCTCCTCGCGCAGGCGCCCCGCCCGGATCAAGGCCCGCCGCACGGCCCCCGCGAAGTAGAAGGCGAGCCCCACAGAGGCGAGGCCCTTGAAGGGAAACGGGCAGTCCGGTCGGTGCGGGTTGACCAGGGCCGCGACCTCGGGCAGCGTCTCACCCGGCAGGTGGTGGTCGAGCACGATCAGGTCCGCCCCGCTCTCCCGCAGGGCCCGCGCCTCCTCAAGGCTGCGCGTCCCGCAGTCCACCGCGATGAAGAGCCCCGCCCCCTCGCCCCGCAAGGCCGCGAGCCGCTCGCCGTTCAGCCCGTACCCGTCGCGCATCCGCTGGGGCAGAAAGGCACTCGCGGGGGTCCCGACCTCGCGGAAGAATCGCAGCAACAGCGCGGCGGCTGTCATCCCGTCCGCGTCGTAGTCCCCGTAAATGCAGATCGGTTCCGCCGCCTCGACGGCCCGCAGCGTCCGCGCCACGGCCCGGTCCATGTCCTGCAGGGTCCAGGGGTCGCGCAGGTCCTGGAGCCTCGGGTTCAGGAAGGCGCGGGCCCGGTCGGGGTCGAGTGCGCCGCGCAGGACGAGGGCCGCCGCGCACAACCTCGGGACGCCCGCCTCGCGCGCCAGGGCCTCCACCGCGCCAGAATCCGGTTCCGCGAACTCCCAGCGGGGAGCCGGCAGGGGGACGCGCGGGAGGTTCGCGGGCCAGGCCATCACGCCCTCGCGGCGGCCCGCCTCTGGAGCATTCGATTCAGGTAGATCGTCAGCGGGCTCGCCACGAACACCGAGGAGTACGTGCCCAAAATGATCCCGAGGAACATCACCATGGCGAAGTCCTGGATGGTCCCGCCTCCGAGCAGCACGATGGCCACGAGGACGATCTCGGTGGTGACGCTCGTCAGGATGGACCGGGAGAGGGTCTCGTTGAGGCTCAAGTTGATCACCTTCGACAGGTCTCCGCCGCGGCCCTTCTGGAGGTTCTCGCGGATCCGGTCATAGACGACGATCGTGTCGTTGATGTCGTACCCGATGATAGCTAGGAGCGCGGCGATGATCGGGAGCGTGAACTTGATGTCCGCCACGATGATGAACGCGAGGACCACCACGACGTCATGGACCAGGCACGCGACGGCCCCCGGTGCGAACTTCACGTCGAAGCGCAGTGCGATGTAGATCAGGATCCCGATGATCGCATACAGGAGGGCCAGCATCCCGGTCTGGAACAACTCCTTCCCCACGGATGGGCTGACCGAGGCCGTGGACAGGACGTCCACGAAGGCGTCCCCGAACCGCGCGCGCAGGGCGTCCATCACCTGGTCCTTGACCGCCTGGACCTCGACCGTGAAGCGGTCGTCCTGGAGGCCCGCAATCTTCTTGTGGGCCTCTTCCTCGACGCGCAGGGCCTCGGCGCGGACCTCGTCGTCCTTCGCGCCGAGCAAGAGGTCCTTCTCCCGGTAGAGGTCGGTCAGGACCTGCTCCTCCTTGTCCGACGTCATCGCAATGCTCGCGTACCCGGCGCCAGAGAACACTTTGCGCATCTCCTCGCGGGCCGCGCCCAGGGGCCACGCCACCGGCATCCGCACGTAGAACTTGTCTCCGGCCTCGTAAGGCGTCTCGACCACGGTGCCCTGGCCGAAGTAGCGCTCGATCGCGCGGGCCAACTCCATCTTCTTGAGTGGGGTCAGGAGGCTCGGCAGTTCCGTGAAGACCTGGAACTTCACGGTGTCCCTGGACCCGGCCGCGCCCACGTCGAAGTCCTGGACCTCGACCTGGGTCCCGGTCAGCCCGGTCTGCCGGGTCACGAGGTCGTCCACGACCTTCTTGATCGCATCGCGGTCCACGCCGGCCCCGGCTCGGAACTCCACGATGACCTTGGTCCCGCCCTTGAAGTCGATCCCGGCATCGAACCCGACGGCCAGGACCACGCCGAGGCTCACGAGCGTCAGCCCCATCGAGAACGGCACCCAGAACCGGGCGGCCCTCATGAAATCCACATTGGTGCCGGGCCTGATCCATTCCATGGCGGCGCTCCTTGTTCAGATCCCCACGCTCAGGCGCTCGGGGTGGAAGCGGTCGAGATACCAGTCATAGAGGACGCGCGTGACCCACACCTGCGTCAGGACGGTGCACACGATCCCGATGAGGAGCGTCACGGCGAAGCCATAGACGGGTCCGCTCGAGAAGTTCAGCAGGACCACACCTGCGATCGCGGTCGTCACGTTGGCGTCGAAGATGGCCGAGAACGCCTTGCCGTAACCGGCCTCCAGGCTCGCCCTCGGTCCCTTGCCCAGGCGCATCTCCTCGCGGATGCGTTCGCTGATCAGGACGTTCGCGTCCACGGCCATGCCGACCGTGAGCACGATCCCGGCGAGCCCCGGCATGGTCAGGGCCGCGTTGAAGCCGATGAGGATCGCCACGATGAACAGGACGTTCAGGATCAACCCCATGTCCGCTACGAATCCGGCTCCCCGGTAGTAGATCAGCATGAACAGGAACACCGCGACCACGGACACGACGAGCGCGATCACGCCCGCCTCGATGGTGTCGCTCCCGAGCGACGGCCCCACCACGAAGTCGTGGACCTTGTGGACCGGGGCCTTGTACGCCCCGTGCGTGAGCACCGTGACCAGGGACTGGGCCTCGCGCAGGACCTCGCGCGGGTGGCGCGCCCCGCCCAGGGAGATCTTGGCGCGGCCACCCCCGATGCGCTCCTTGATGACCGGGGCCGAGTTGACCTCGTCGTCCAGCATGATCGCCATGTACTCGCCGACGTTCTGCTCCGTGACCTCCTCGAACTGGCGGGCCCCGACCGCATCGAACTCGAGCGACACGTACGGCTCTCCCTGCTGCTCGAACAGGACCATGGCGCGCGTCAGGTGGTCGCCGGTGACCTTTGCGGTCGCCCACACGACGTGCGTGCGCCAGTAACGCTCCTGCACGATGTTGCCCTCGCGCCGCTCGACCATCTCGAAGCCGACCATGTGGTCGTCCGACAGACGGATGGTCTTCAGAAACGAGATCAGGGCGTTCTTGGCAAGGGCGTCCCCGGTGCCGGGTCGCAGGCCCGCGTCCGCCCGCACGTACCACTGCGTCGTGGTGCGGTCACGCTCGATGCGCAGCAGGCGCCCCTTCTCGGGGAACTTCTCCTGGAAGGCGGCGAGGGCCTCCATCTGGCCCTTGAAGAAGTCCGCGGTCTCCGGCGACCGGTCCACGATCCGGAAGGCCAGGCGCGCGGTCTGGCCGATGCGGTTGCGGACCTCCTCGACCTGCTGCCCGCGCACCCCCGGCAACTGGATGTCAATGTCCGTGTCGCCGTTCTTGCGCACATCGGGCTCGACCAGGCCGAACGCCTGAATACGCTTGCGGATGACGTCGAGGGTCTGGTTGACGACCTCGTCCCGGATGGCGGCGACGCGGACCTCGCTCAACTGCAGCAGGACCTCGCTGCCGGACGGGGGCTGGCGCACGAGATCGGACCGCAGTTCGTCCACGAGGTCCGTGGTCAGGACCTCCACGTCGTCCTCGCTTTCAAACGTGACCTTCAAGGTGTCGAAGTCCACGCGCTCCACGTGAAAGCGGCCCTCAAGCGCCTTCCTGTCCTCGTCCGACAGCGCGTCCGGCTCCTTCCCGGCCTTGCGGGCCAGGGCGTCCGCCAGGACCTCGATCAGGGCCTCGCGCGTGCGCAGGAGGTTCTCGCCGATGGCCTTCTTGTAGTCCACCGTGTAGCGCAGTTCCAGGCCGCCCTGGAGGTCGAGCCCGAAAGACAGGCGCTTGCTGAACGGGTACCAGCCCGGGATCGCCCCCTCTGGCAACAGGGTCGGCAGGACGTACAGGGCCGCCAGGAGCGTCATCCCGGCGACCAGGATCGGCCTCCACATCTTCCGCTTGTTCATGACGTTTCCCTTGTCGTGACGATGGGCGCGCCGGTCAGGAGGTCTTGGCCTCTCCCTCCACGTAGTGGCCGGCCACGTGCGCCTTGACCACCTGGATGCGGGTGTCCTTTGCCACCTCCAGGGTCACCACATTCCCGGCAATGGACACGATCCTCCCGATGACGCCGCCCGAGGTCAGGACCCGGTCGCCCGACTTGAGAGCACTGAGGAACGCCTCCTGCTTCTTGCGCTGCTTCTGCTGGGGCCGGATGATCAGCAGCCAGAACACGAGGATCATGACCCCGAAGAAGATCAGGGTGGTCCACATACCGCCCCCCGCGTCCGGGTGCGGGGCCGCCTGCTGGGGTCCGGGGCTCGGGGCCGCGGGAACCGGGGCCGGCGCGGTCTCGATCGCGGGGGCCGGAGGCGCCGGGGGCTGTCCGGGGGGCGTACCCCCCGTGATCTGGGCCAGGGTGATCAGGGTGGTCAACAACGCGTTCACAATTACCTCCTTGCCGCTCCCCAGGGAACGGACGCGGGTTGATAGCAGAAACCGCCCGAAACGTCAAAGACGATTTGCGCGTGCCCCCCAAACCTGCTACCCTCCGCCGCGGTCGCCGGATTCGAGGTGTGACGATGGCCAACGAGTTCCGAAGCGAGACGGCGGGTGAGCGCGACGAGCGAGACGGCCTGCGCCTGACCGAGCGGATGCTGCGGAACCGGACGATCCTCCTGTCCTCGGAGGTCTCGCCGGCCACGGCCCGCCGCGTGATCGAGCAGATCCTGGTCCTGGAGGCCGACGACCCGGAACGGCCGATCACGTTCCTGGTCAACTCGCCCGGGGGCGACGTGCACTCCGGGTTCGCGATCTACGACTGCATCCGGTTCGTGCGGCCGAGGGTGCGCGTGGTCTGCACCGGCCTGACCGCGAGCATCGCGACCGTGATCCTGCTGGGCGCGGAGCGCGACGACCGCCTGTCGCTGCCCAACACGCGCTTCCTGATCCACCAGCCCCTGTTCCACACCGAGATCTTCGGCCCCGCCTCGGACCTCGAGATCACGGCGAACGAGATCCTGCGCACCAAGGACCGGATCAACCGGCTCATCGCCCAGGAGACGGGCCAGTCTCTGGAGCGCGTCGAGCGCGACACGATGCGCGACTTCTGGATGTCCGCGGAGGAGGCGGTCCAGTACGGCCTGGTCACGCGGATCATCTCCCGGCGAGATGAGGCGGCCTGAGGCGGTGGGGGCCAGTCCCTTCCAGGCAAGACCGGTGGCCCCGAAGGTTCTTGTTGTCGCCCACGCCCATTCCCACGCGGACGCCCGCGACCAATAAGGTGCCGCCAGGAACCGGCTTGACGCCTCCCGGTCGAAACGATACGGTCAAGACGCCTCGTCGGGCGCGAGGGGACGTGGACACCATCGCGGTGTACGGAAAAGGCGGGATCGGCAAGTCCGTGATCGCCACCAACCTGAGCGTCCATTACGCCCAGGCCGGGCTCCGAGTCCTGCACGTGGGGTGCGACCCCAAGCACGACTCGGCCATCCGCCTGCTCGAGTCCCCCACGAACCTCCGGACCGTGCTCGATGTCCTGTCCGACAACCCCGAGGAGCCTCCGCCCGAGGACATCCTGACCCCGGGGCGCTACGGGATCGCGTGCTGCGAAGCCGGCGGTCCCCTGCCGGGGGTCGGGTGCGGGGGCCGCGGGGTGGCCCGTGTGATCGAGACGCTCGACGAGATGCAGCTGCTGCAATCCGGGCGGTACGACGTCGCGATCTTCGACGTCCTGGGCGACGTGGTCTGCGGGGGGTTCGCGGCCCCACTGCGCGAAGGGTTCGCGCGCAAGGTCGTGATCGTCGTGTCCGAGGAGCCCATGGCCCTGTTCGCTGCGAACAACATCGCCCGGGCCGTGGATATTTACAAGGACAACGGGGTGCGCCTGGCCGGGCTCGTGGTCAACCTGCGGTCCAACCAGGCCCCTCGCGCTCCGCTCCAGGCGTTCGCGGATCGCCTGGGCACGACGATCCTGGGCGTGCTCGAGCGCGACCCGCGTATCATCGAGGGCGAGAAGGCCCAGCGCACCATCATTGAGTACGGACCCGAGACCGAAGGGGCCCGGGTGGTCCGCTCGGTCGGGGAGGCCCTGCGCGCGCTCGACCCCGAGTCCCTCCCGCTCCCCACCCCGATGACGGACGACGAGTTCTTCGACTTCCTGCGCCTGAACGGGGGCTAGGCGGATGGACGACACGAGCGATCAGGCCCCCCGGGCCCCGTCCGGACCGCGCCTGTACGGGGGCGAGGCCTCGATCGAGCGCATCGCCCACCTGCTGGGCCTCGACGACGCGCCTGAGGAGTGGCGGGTCCGGTTCGCGGCCTGGTACGACGACCACCTGCTGGTCCTGGTGGGGCCAAAGGGCGCGCCCGCGCTGGTCCTGATGGTCGCGGAGGCCCCTGCCGAGACGCCGGCCTGGGTCAGGACGGATCGGCTCGCGATCATGTACAAGGGGGCCGGTCACGTCCCGCCGTCCGTGGACGCGCTCGTGCGCGAGCGCGCCCCGGAGAGGATCGGGTCCCTGGCCGCGACCGACCTCCTCCGCGTCCTTCAGGATGACCCGGACACGCGTCCCCTCCCCGAGATCCCCACCACGACCGGCCAGGAAGTGTCGAACCTCCTGACCACGTGGGCGGGTCCGGATGCGTACGCCGAGTTCTTCGCGGTGGGGGAGGTCCAGCGCAGCCAGCTCGACAGCGTGGACCTGTCGGGGGCCTTCCGCTTCGTGCAGCACTGCGAGACCGAGTGCCTGATGCAGGCCCCGCACGGGGTCGCGCCCCTGGTGTCCGCGGTCGAGTACCCCTGGGACAACCGCACGCGAGGCCTGGACCTCGGGTTCGATGCGCCCCGGATGGACCCGCAGGCGGACGGGATGATGACCACGGAACTCACCGAGAAGGACGTCATCTTCGGCAACCCCAAGCGCCTGCGGGAGGTCCTGGACCAGGTGGTCGCGGCGCCGAATCCCGACGAGAAGATCATCTTCTTCAGCAACACCTGCGTCCCGATGGTGGTCGGCGAGGACGTGGAGAGCGTGGTCCGCCAGTACGCGCGCAGGTCGCGGGTCCCCCTGGTCTATCTGACCGTGACCCCCAAGAGCATGTACAACGTGTTCCGGGACCTCCTGTACACGCGGCGCCGGCAGGCCGAGGCCGCGGCGGGCCCGCCCGACCCCGCCGCAGTCAACCTGATCGGCTTCCCGGACGGTCCCCTGACCCGGGGCCTCCGGGACCTGCTGGCCGGGGCAGGCATCCGCGTCAACGCCCACCTGATCCCGGACTTCAGCGTGGCCCGCATCCTGGCCTTGCCCGGGGCCGCGCTGAACGTCCTGTACCCCAACCGCGTCTGGGCGAACCACTACGCGCACCTGACCGAGGACTCGCGCACGCCGGTCATCGAGCCTCCGGCGCCGTACGGGTTCGAGGGGACGAGGCGCTGGCTCGTGGCCGTTGGCCGGGCCCTCGGACGCGAGGCCGAGGCGGAGCGCGCCTTCGAGGCCGCCGCTTCCGGCCATCGCGAGGCGTGGGAGGCGGCCCGCGTCGAGGCCCGGGGCCACGGGGTGGCCCTGGTGGTCCGGGCCCAGGAGACCGCGCACCTGACGGACCCGGGGACCACGTGGGGGATCCCCCTGGTCGCGGTGCTCCAGGAGGCGGGGTTCGGGGTCGAGGTCCTCCTGAAGGTGTCGGACCGGCGCGAGGCCCGCGAGGCGGCCGAGGAGGTCCGCGCGAGCGCGCCCGACCCGCAACGCCTGGTGATCCGGGCCTTCAACTCGTTCGAGACCCTGCGCCGGCGCCTGCGCGAGTCGCCCGCGGATGCGGTCCTGTCATACCACGTCTTCGACTGGCGGGTGACCGAGGCCGGGAAGAACCGGTTCTCGTTGCAGGTCTTCGAGATGGGGATCGAGGGCGCGGTGCGGACCGTGGAGCGCCTCTGCGGGATCTGTCGCACGCCGTTCTATCGGCGGTACCGCGACTTCCTGGCGCGCCGCGTGGACGGGATGCCCCTGGTCCCGTGGCCGGGAGGCGCCGATGGAGCCCTTTAGCCACGTCGTCTCGCTGCGCGGGGGACCCGAGGACGCGGACGCCCCGGACTTCAGCCAGCGGATCACGTACACCTACCTGATCGGGGTCTATCTGGCCACGAACGCCATCCGGGACGCCTACACCCTGGTGGACGGACCGGACTGCGTGCACATGAAGTCGCAGTTCATCCAGGGCAACCACGACTGGCTCTCGACGCTGGTGAGCGTGTCGGGGCATCACCGCGTCGCGAACACGGCCCTGCACCCGGTCCAGATGGCCAGGGGGCGCGAGGACGCCCTGCGCTCGACGCTGTCGCGCATGGCCTCGCACCCTTACGCGGGCGGGGTGCTCGTCACCTCGATGCCCATGGCCGCGGTCACCGCGGTGGACTACGAGCGGCTGTGCCGCGAGGTCACCCGCGAGACGGGACGGCCCGCGATCACGGTCCCGGGCCGCTCCCTGAACGGGGACTGGATGGATGGCTACGCCGAGGTCCTGACAGCCCTGGCCCGACGGCTCGACCTGTCCGGGGGACGTCCCGACCCACGCAAGGTCGCCGTCATCGGGTACCTGATGGATCGCAACGAGGGCGACCACCGGGCGAACCTCCGGGAAGTCCGCCGGATCCTGACTGCCCTGGACCTGGAGGTGACCTCGGTCTGGCTGGAAGGCCAGTCGTTCGCGGACCTGGCCGCGGTCCGGGACGCGGGCGTGGTCCTGTCCCTGCCATACGGGCGCAAGGCCGCGCAATGGATCGCGCGCCGCACGGGGGCGCGGCTGATCGAGTGCGAGGTCCCGTTCGGCCTGCCCGCGACCGAGCGCTTCGTGCGGCAGGTCGGGCGCGAGACGGGTCGCGAGGACGCGGCCGAGTCCCTGATCGCCCGCGAACTGCGCGACATCGTCCCCCCTCTGGAGTTCGTGATCCCGACTGTGTTCCAGAACCGGCTCGCGGGGTACGTGGGCGACCCGGTCCTGGCCCGGGGGCTCGCCGAGACCCTGGACCTCCTGGGCGCGCGCCTGGACTTCGCGGTCCTGACGAACCTGGCGCGACACCTGGGCGACCTCGAGGCCGCGCTGGGCGGCCGGACCGCCCTCCTGGTCTATCCGCGCCTGCGGGCGATGATGGGGTTTTTCCGGGAGCGCGCGGCGCGGCCCCGCCTGGTCCTGCTCGTCGCGAACAACGCCGGGGTGGGGATGATGCATCGCCCCGGCCTCGCCACGGTCGAGTTCGGCTTTCCCTCGTTCTACACGCACTGCCTGGGCGACCGCCCGTTCCTGGGCTTCCGCGGGTTCCTGCCCTTCGTGGATACGCTCGCCAACGCCATCCGCGGCGCCGAGGTCTCGGCCTGGGCCGAACGGTTGTGGGGGCGGTGAACCCCCTGGCGTCCCGTCCGGCGCGGGTGCCTCCTGTCCGAAAGACCCGAGGCCGCCACGATGCGCAAGCGGAGGCGAGGTCAGGCTCCCCGCTTGCCCGCACGGTGGTCCAGGTTCAGGATCGCCGCGCTGCGGTCCCCGATCATCTCGAGGTGGGCGGCCAGGAGGCTCGCGTTCTTCTCCTCCTCGACCTGCTCCTGGATGAACCACTGGAGCAGCCCCTGCGTCGCGAAGTCCTGGGTCTCGAACGCGAGCGCCTGCAAGCGGTGGACCGCGGCGGTGATCTTGCGCTCGTGCTCCACCACGGCCTGGAAGACCGCGGCCACGCTGTCGAACCGGGCGGGCGGCGACTGGAGGGCCGGGACCGTCACCTCCGCCCCCTGGTCCAGCAGGTAGTCGTAGATCTTCATGCCGTGCGAGCGCTCCTCCTCGGCCTGGACCCGGAGCCAGCGCGCGAAGCCGGGCAGGTTCCTGGACTCGCACCAGGCGGACATGGCGAGGTACAGGTTCGACGAGTAGAGTTCGAGCCCGAACTGCTCGTTCAGGGCCGCGGCCATCCTCTCATGGATCATCTTCGCCTCCCTTGCATGACACGACCCGGCCCCCGCGGCCGGACCGCCAACCAAGATAAGTCCTGTCCGAATTCATGCAAGGGCGAAAGACCCTGGTCCGCGAGGGCGCTTCGCCGCGCCGGGCGCGCCGCGACCACGGTCGGGCATGGGGGACCGTGGGCACCCAGATCGAGGCCCCTGCATGCAGGATCGCCGCCAGCCGGCCTGGGTGAACTGCGGGAATCCGTGGCCTTCGTGGGCCGGAGATACCCGCGTCACCCCGTGTTCCGAAGCCCCTGGGCCAGGCCGTTCAAGGTGGAGCCGAGCGCCGCGTCGAGCAGGGGAGGGACCGGGGCGGCCTCGAGCGCCCGCTTGCGGGACAGCAGGATCCCCTGCAACAGCGACAGCACGTCCAGGTAGGGGTTGCGCAGGGAGACGGCCGTGGCCAGGGCCGGGTCGGCGGTGAGCAGCCGGTCCGCGCGGCGGACCACGAGCAGCATCGCCACGGTCCGCCGCCACTCGGCCTCCAGGACATCGAACAGGGACTCGTCCCCGCCCAGGCGCCGGATGTAGAGCCGGGCGACGTCCGGGTCCGCCTTGGCGCACACCATCTCGTCCTAGGACAGGTCGCGAAGCGTGCCCGCGATGGACTCGGGCGGACAGCGGCCGGTCTGGCGGAGGCCCTTGCGGACTTGGTGGACGTGCTCCGCGGTGTTGCTCACCACGAAGAACAGGGTGAAGGCGCGGGCCACGGGCGCCGCGACCTCCAGGGGCAGGGCGTCCACCCTCGCGAGGGCCTAGTCGAGGTCGGGGCTTCCGGGGACACCGGCCCGCCGGTCCCGGCACGCGACACGCAGGTCCTCCATCGCCCGGAACACAGCGTCCCCCGCGTGGCGACGCACCACGTCGCCCAGCAGGCTCGACAGGCGCCGCACGTCCTCGCCCAACGGGCGATCCGGGTGGGTCATCCCTTCCTCCGGGGCCGGGGGACGGACGGACAGTATAGTCCAGGGCGGTGCCGGTGTTCCCTGGTCCTCGAAAAGCAGTCCGCGCCGTGGGGCCCTCGTGTGCGTGTGCGTGGGCGTGGGCGTGGGCGCAGACGAGGCGGGGTTTTCCTTTTCGATCACGTCCACGTGCACGTAAACGAGGAGGAAACGTGGACCTTCCCCACCGTAGGCGTGGGCGTGGGCGTGGGGAAGGTCCACTGGGTCCAGGTTGTACGCGCGGGCGATTTGGGAGTACCCTCGTCCCGGTGTTCCCGCGCGCAGGACAAGGGGCGGACGATGAAGGTGATCATCGCGAGGGACTACGGCCAGTTGAGCGCCTTCGCCGCCCACTTCGTCGTCCGGCAGGTCCAGATGAAGCCCGACCTGGTCCTGGGGCTCGCGACCGGGTCCACGATGGTCGGGTTCTACCGGGAACTTGCGGCCCGCCACCAGGCGGGGGACGTGTCCTTCCGGCGCGTGACCACGTTCAACCTCGACGAGTACGTGAAACTCCCCGAGGACCACCCGGGGTCGTTTCATGCCTTCATGCGGCGACATTTCCTGGACCACGTGGACCTCCCGCGCGACCGTGCCTTCATCCCGAACGGGAACGCGGACCCGATCCTGGCCGAGGCCGAGGCCTACGAGGAGCGCATCCTGCTGCACGGCGGGATTGACGTGCAGGTGCTCGGGCTCGGGCAGAACGGACACATCGCGTTCAACGAGCCCGGGTCGAGCCTCGCGTCGCGCACGCGGGTCAAGCGCCTGGAGCCCGAGACCCGGGCGGCCAACGCCTCGGACTTCGGGGGGGAGGACCGGGTGCCGAGGTACGTGATCACGATGGGCGTCGGGACGATCCTCGACGCGCGGTTCGTCGTCCTGCTCGCGTCGGGGGTCGAGAAGTCCCGGGCGGTCAAGGCCGCGATCGAGGGACCGATCACCGCGTGGTGGCCGGCGAGCGCGCTCCAGATGCACCGGCACGCCTTTGTCCTGCTGGACAGCGAGGCCGCGTGCCTGCTGACGCGCCGCTACGACACGGTGGAGGACGTGCTGTCGGACCCGTACGAGGAGTACTTCTGGGAAGGGACGTGACGGGACATGACTCGAACAGGCAACGGAGCAGAAGACAATGTCTGAACAGGGTCAACCGCGCTGCGTGGGAGCGGGGCGCCTCGTGGGCTGGGTCCTGGCCGCGGTGATCGGGGTCGGGGTCCTCGTGCCCGCGGGGGTGTGGTTCTGGGCGTCCCTGTCCGATCGCCGCGACCGGTCGCGCGCTGCGGCGCTGCACGAGGACGCCGGGGACCAGGCCTTCGCCGCGGGCGACTACGCCCGGGCGATGACGGCTTACACCTACGCGCGGGACATGACCCCGACGCCGGGGCTCGCGAGGAAGTTCATCCGGGCGCGGTTGTACCTCGGGTCGGTGCGCCCGGACCTCCTGGCCCGGTGGGACCGCGAGGACCTGGAATATCAGCGGGCGTTCCTCGGGAACCAGGACCCCGGGACCGTGGCCGTCGGCGAAGTGCTGGCCGGGCACTTCAAGCGCCTGTCCGGGGACGTCGAGGCCGCAAAGGAGCGATACAAGGCGGCCCTCGCCGCGGACCCCGGGTGCATGGGAGCGCACCTCGGGCTCGGTCTCCTGGCGTACCGGGCCGGGAAGACGGACGACGCGAAGACCGAACTCGAGACCTTCATGAAGGGCTTTCCCGACCACCGAGAGGCCGCGATGGCCCTGTCCGACATCCGCCTGAGCGGGGGGGACGCGGACGGCGCAATTGACCTGCTGAACCGGCTGCTCGCGGCCGGGCCGGACGCCGAGATTCACCACGGACTTGGCCTTGCCTACCAGCGCAAGAACAGGACCCGGGAGGCGGCGGCCCACTTCCAGGCCGCAGTCCAGTTGAACCCGAACGCGCGCGACTCCTACCTGGCGCTGGGGAACCTCTATCTCGACGCGGAGTTGTATGCGCTCGCGGAATCCTCGTTCCGGGCCGCGCTGAACCTCTCCCAGGACGAGGCCGGACTCACGGGCCTCGCGAGGTCGCTCAACGGACAGAAGCGATACGACGAGGCCCAGAAGGTGGTCATGCCGGTGCTCCAGCGCGGAAACGCGGGGCCGATGGCCCTGCTCGCCGCGGCCGAGGCGGCCGAAGGCCTGGGCCGAAAGGACGACGCGGCGCGACTGTACGAGGAGGTCCTGAAGTTCCTCGAGAAACTGGAAGGCCGAGCGGACCCCCAGGCGATCCAGGCCTTGAAGAGCCAGGTCCAAGCAGGGCTCGCCCGCCTCCAGGCTCCCGCGGGGGCTGCCCCGCGCGCCCCCAGGCCGTGAGGCTCGTCTGGTCCCTGGGCCGCCGGGAATCGCGTCACGCGGGCGCGGGCGTGGGCGAGACTCACGCGAAAACGCTCGAAGGGGTCACCACGTCTAAAGAGATGGGATGAAGCGCCTCGAGTGGCTCGGTCTCCTCGCTACTGCAATGGGGATCGTCGCATCCCCCGGGGCCATCCCGGCTCAGGAATCCGATCCCAGGTCCCTGGTGACGCTCGAGGCCCAGGCGCGCTTCCGCGACCGCCTGCTGCGGCACCTGCTCCTGGTCACGGTCCTGCCAAAGCCTGACCCCCTCGTGGACCCGACGTTCCTCCCCAGGAAACACGGGATGGCCGTGCGCGTGGCGCTTCCGGATCGCGTGGTGGTCCTGACCTCGGCCTCGCTCGTAGGGGACGCGGACGGCATCGAGGTCTCGACCGCCCTGGAACCCGAGCGAGGCGTGAAGTCCTCGGCGGCCCCCACACGTGGGGGACTCGCCGAGGTCCGCTGCGTTCCGATTCGGGAGGGTGGCGAGCCGGGGTCACCGTGCGACCAAGGGCCTGCGGCGGCCGCGGCCCCGGCCGGGGCGTGCGACCCGGACCGGGTCCTGCACGCGGCAGTCCCTGCCGGAGCGGGGAGTTTCGTCCTCGCGAGCACCGTGGTCGCAGCGCGGGGCGGGGTCCTGCCCGAGGACCTGGCCCTCGTCCAGGGCCGCTTCCCGGAGGGGACCCCCCTCTTCGATGCTCGCGGGCGGCTCGCCGCGGTGGTCGTGCGGCCCGCGGCGGACTCGTCAGCACGGTCCCTCGTGGCCCCCCTCGCACCTCCGGGCCCTGCATCCACCGAGCCGGCCGCACCCGCGGGGAAGACCGAGGAAGACAGGCCATGACCTCCCGCAGGAAGCACCTGCCGGCGCGAGTGCTCGAGTACGGCCGGTCCCTGGACCTGTTCCCGAAGGAAGGGACCCTCCTGGTCGCGGTCTCGGGAGGGGCGGATTCCATGGTCCTCTTGGACTGCCTCGTGCGCATCCGCGCGGCCCTCGGGGTCGGCCTGGTCGTGGGTCACGTGGACCATCGGTTGCGGGCGTCGTCGGGCGCGGACGCGACGTTCGTCGAGGCCCACGCCGGCACGCTGGGGCTCCAGGCCGTGGTCCGGCGCGCGGACGTGCGCGTGGCGGCCCGGCAGAGCGGGCGGACCATCGAGGAGGCCGCGCGAGAGGTCCGATACGCCCTGCTGGCCGAGATGGCGCGCGAGGTCGGGGCCGGGGCGGTCGCGACCGCGCACACAGCGACGGACCAGGCCGAGACCGTCCTGATGCGGCTGATCCGTGGGACGGGTCCGGCGGGACTGGCCGGGGTGGAGCCTGACCGGGGCGACGGGTTTATCCGCCCCCTCCTGTGCGCGACGCGCGACGAGGTGCGGCAATTCGCCCGCGGCCGGGGCCTCTCCTTTCGGGAGGACCCGACGAACCGGGACCTGCGCTTCCTGCGAAACCGGGTCCGCACGCAGATCCTCCCGGCCCTGCGGCGGCTGAATCCGCGGATCGAGTTCGCGCTGTCGGACCTCGCGGACGACGCGAGGGACCTGAACGATTGGATCGGTCGCGTGATCGCGGGGGCGGTCCTGCGGGAGGGTCCGGCGGAACGCCGCATCCCGGCCACTGCCTGGGTTGGGGCGGACCGGGTCTTGCGGCCGTACCTGGTCCTTCACGCCTTCCACGACCTCACCGGCGCCCCCCTCGGGCTGTCGCGGCCGCATGTGCGGGCCGTCCTGCGGGTGGCCTCGTCGCCGCCCCCCTCGCCGCCCGCAGTCCTGCATCTTCCCCGAGGCGTCACGGTCCGGTGGGACAGGCGAGGACTGGTGATGATCCTCGGGGACGCGGAAGTCAGGCGAAGAGGTCAGCCGTCCAGGCCCTGCGGCCGGACCCCCTGACCACGCCGTCTTCCATGGGACCAGGAGAGAGCAGTGGCACACGGCAGGTCTGGGGAAAACCCGCGATACCCCCAGTCCTTTGTTTTTCGTGGACCTTCCCCACCGTGGGCGTGGGCGTGGGGAGGTCTTCGTTTTCGATCACGTCCACGTCCACGTCCACGTGCACGTGAACGAGGAGGAAAGGTGGACCTTCCCCACCGTGGGCGTGGGCGGAGGCGTAGGCGTGGGCGTGGGCGACATCAAGGACTTGCACGGCTAGGAGTCCCGTGTTTCAAACGCAGGGGTGGTTCAAGACACCCCAAAGAAACGATGGGCTCTCACTGATCGGTCACGAGCGAGTGGGGAATGTCTTGTTTTTCTTCTTGACCCGCCCCGGGGCCCTGGGGTATGGGGAGGCCGGGAATCCTCTGGAGGCCGTTCGTGGGCGGCGAGGAACCGAGGAAGACGGCCCTGTACGCGGCGCACGTGCGCGCCGGGGGGCGCATGGTTCCCTTCGCCGGGTACTGGATGCCGGTGCAGTTCGAGGGGATCAACGCGGAGCACCGGCGCGTCCGGTCGGCCGTGGGTCTGTTCGATGTCAGCCACATGGGCGAGGTCGCCTTCCGAGGTCCCAGGGCCCAGGACGTGGTCCAGCGGCTCCTGACGAACAACGTGGTTTCCTTGCCGCCCGGCAAGGCGATCTACTCGCCGGCGTGCCTGCCGTCCGGGGGGATCGTGGACGACCTGATCGCGTACAAGTTTGCGTCGGACCACTTCTTCCTGTGCGTGAACGCGGCGAACAGGGACAAGGACGTCCGCTGGTTCGTGGAGCAGGCCCGCGGGGAGTGCGAAATCGCCGACCTGTCGGACCGCTACGCCCAGATCGCGGTCCAGGGGCCCAAGGCACCGGAACTGCTCGGCCGGGTCTTCGGAGACGCCGCGGTCGGAATGAAGCCCTTCGCCTTCAAGACCCTCACGTACCGGGGGCACGAGGTCGTCCTCGCGACCACGGGCTACACCGGGGAGCGCGGGGGCGAGGTCTATCTGCCGAACGAGGCCGCCGAATCGCTGTGGACCGAACTCCTGGAGCGCGGACAGGACCTCGGGGTCGCGCCCGTCGGGCTCGGGGCCCGCGACACGTTGCGCCTCGAGATGACCTACTGCCTCTACGGGCACGACATTGACGAGACCACGACCCCCCTCGAGGCCGGGATCGGCTGGACCGTGAAGTTCGACAAAGGGGACTTCATCGGACGAGACGCCCTCCTCCGGCAGAGAGAAGAGGGGCTTGCGCGCAGCCTCGTGGCGTTCGTGATGGAGGACCGGGGCGTCCCGCGCCAGGGATACCAAATCCTGGCAAACGGCCAGGCCGTGGGTGTCGTGACAAGCGGAGCGTTCTCACCGAGCCTGGGCGTCCCGGTGGGACTCGGCTACGTGGCGAAACCCCACGACGCGGTGGGAAGCGTGATCGGGGTGGACTTGAAGGGATTGCGCACGGCGAGGGCGCGGGTCGTGAAACCCCCGCTTTTCCGGCGCACGAACCAGTAGGAGGGAACATGTCGGTTCCGAAGGACTACCGGTACACGGAGACGCATGAGTGGGTTCGCGTGGAAGAGGACAACGTGGTGGCCGTGGGCATCACGGACTACGCCCAGGAGAAACTCGGCGACATCGTCAGCGTGGAACTGCCACGCGTCGGCGACGAGGTCGAGCGGGGCGAGGCAATCGGCATGATTGACTCGCAGAAGGCGTCGTCCGAGGTGGTCGCGCCGGTCAGCGGGGTGGTCCTCGAGGTCAACGAACTGCTGAACGAAGACCCGGGGGTGATCAACTCGGACCCCTACGAGGAGGGGTGGATCGCACGTATCGAGATCGAGGACATGGAGCAGGTGGACGACCTTCTCGGCCCCGACGACTACGAGGAACTCATCGGTCGCCTGGAAGAGGAGGAGTGACCCTCCCCGGGGGTTTCCCGGACGCCCCGACTGCGAGCGACACCCATGCAATTCGTCCCGCACACGGACGCGGAGGTCGCCGAGATGCTCGCCGTGGTGGGCGTGGCAGACATCGAGGCCCTGTTCGAGGCCATCCCCGCGGACCTGAGACTGCGGGGGGACCTGGACCTGCCCGGACCGATGGATGAGGCCGCGGTCGCGCGTCTGATGGCAGCCGAGGCGGCCTGCAACGCGACCGTGGACCGCGTGACCTCATTCCTCGGAGCCGGGGCCTACGACCACTTCGTGCCCGCGGCGGTGCGCGCCCTGGTCGCCCGGGGCGAGTTCCTGACGTCCTACACGCCGTACCAGCCGGAGTTGTCCCAGGGCACGCTCCAGGCCCAGTTCGAGTTCCAGACCCTGGTCGCGCGGCTCCTGGGGCTCGACGCGGCGAACGCCTCGATGTACGAGGGGGCCACAGCGCTGACCGAGGCCTGCCTGATGGCCCGCCGGCACACGCGGCGGGAGCGGGTCCTGGTCTCGCGGGCGGTCCACCCTCAGTACCGGGCCGTACTGCGCACCTACCTCGGGGCCGAGGCCATCGTCGAGGTCCCGTTCGGGTCCGACGGGGCCACGGATTTTGGCGCCCTCTCGGGCCTCGCTGGCGCGGACGGCGCCGCGGTGGTGGTCCAGTCCCCCAACTTCTTCGGGGTGGTCGAGGACGTGGCAACCGCAGCCGACCTGGCCCACCGCCACGAGGCCTTGCTCGTATCGTCGTTCACGGAGCCGCTCGCCTTTGGGCTATGCGCGCCGCCCGGGGCCCTTGGCGCGGACGTGGCCGCCGGCGAGGGCCAGTCGCTCGGGCTGCCGCTCGCGTTCGGGGGGCCTTACGTGGGGCTGTTCGCGGTGCGTCAGCCCCTGGTGAAGGTCATGCCGGGGCGGCTCGTGGGCCGGACCGTGGACTCGCGCGGGACCCCCTGCTATACCCTGACCCTCGCGGCCCGCGAGCAGCACATCCGGCGCGCCCGCGCCGGGTCCAATATCTGCACGAACGAGGGCCTGTGCGCCCTGACCGTGGCGGTCTATCTGTCCCTGCTGGGACGCACCGGGTTGCAACGACTCGCCCTCTACAACCACGTCCGGGCCGAGCGCCTCAAGGGGATGCTCGGGGGCGTGCCCGGCCTGTCGTTTCCCTTCTCGGGACCGACCTTCAACGAGTTCGTGGTGCGCTTGCCGGGACCGGCCGACCCAGTGGCGGAGCGCCTCGGATCCGTCGGCCTCGTCCCCGGCTATCCGATGGGCCGGGATCACCCCGACCTGCGCGATTGCCTGCTTGTCAGCGTGACCGAGAAGCACACGGACGCGGATTTCGAGCGTCTGGTCGCCGCGTTGTCTTCCGCTTGACGAAACCGTCACAGGGGTTAGAATCGCTCCGTCTCTTGGCCACGAGGTGTCGGGTGACGTGCAGACTGGTTGGAGCCTTCGTCGCGGCGAGTCTCGCCACCGCCTGCGAGTCCCAGGCCCCGTTCGAGACCTGCCAGATGAACGACCGGATGAAGAAGGACTGCGACCTCGCGCTATTGAACGAGCAATGCGAGGCCTCTCAGACAGCCTGTTACGCCACGTGCGCCATCCTGGACCACCCGCAGTGCATGGACGGTCCGTGCATGATCTACCAGTACCGGCCGATTGACTCGACGGAGGTCTATCAATCGGGACCGTTCTGCACGTCCACCTGCGACCCGGCGGACCCCGGCGCCTGTCCGGGGGACGGCCAGTGCCGGGCCGTGCTCGGGGGCAACTACTGCGTCCCGAACCAGACCGTGACGGTCCAATAGGCGATCACATCCCCCCCGCGATCCGCCAGACCCCGTCCTCCCGGACGAACTCCAGGCGCGCGAAGTCGTTCTTCGCGGCCCAGCGGTCCTTTCCACCGTCCACGTAATAGAACTTGTAGTAATATTCGTATTCCGCGAATGCGCGGTCGCCCTGGAACTCGATCCGGCGAAGGTAGATATTGAACTGCACCGACTTCACGTCCTGGGTCAGCAACGGCAGGACGCTCGACTCGAACTGGTCGTAGCCGTAGTCATCGTCCGGGTTCGCCGTGGTCCCGGCGTTCTCGAAGTACCGGCGGGACATCATCTCGCGCAGGCCCTCCGTGTCGCGGCGCTCGACCGCGCTCCGGTACCGCTCGACCAGGTCCGCGATGACGCGGTTCTCCTTGGTGTCGGGGACGTTCGTCCCTTCGATGTTGCGGGGCGCGCACGACCACATGAGCGGCACGACCAGCAGCAAGAACACGGACTTCATGGCCGGGACCTCCCTTGCGTCCGACGCGGACATCCTATCAGAAGATCAGGCTGGATCCGATCATGGCCGAGATGTCATGGACCCGGACCAGCTTCGCGACCAGGCGGTCGGTCTGGCCCGAGAGCGCGAGGGGATCCAGTTCCAGGCCCATCACGTCGCCGAACCCGAAGGCGTACTTCAGCCCGAGCGTGGTCGAAAACGTGATCCGGTCCGTCTTCTCGCTCCCGGTCACGTCGTACGGTGACAGGAACGAGAACGCGACCGTCCCCCCGACGAAGTGGATCCGCGACTCGGCGAAGCCCGAGATCGACCGCTCGGGCGCCACGTCCGAGAAGACCCCCGCGCTGATCGCGTGGCGGGGCCCCAGCAGGAACTCGCACCCCGCCCGCCCGTTCACGCGGAAGCGGTCGTCCACGCCCGCGTCGTCGTCACGCCGCGGCGCGACCACGTCCACGTCCGCGGACACCGTGAAGCGTCCAGGCTCGTTCCAGGCCGCCCCCACCGTGGCGCGGAACGGCGAGGCCATCTTGAACCCCCACTCGGTCCGGTCGAGGGACGGTTCCTCATAGGCGTTGTTCTGGCCCGCGGGCAGGGCCTGGGCCTCCAGCCACGACCCCTGGGAGGATCGCAGGAACCGGAAGCCGGGCAACCGTATCGTTAGTCCCAGGCGCAGTCGCTCGCCCGGGAGGCGCACCTGCGCGCCCACCACCGGCTCGAACCCGATCTCCGTGGCCGAGAGGTCGCCGTAGTTCACGAAGAAGTAGTTCTGGCCGGACGGGGACCGGAGGTCGAGGTTGAACCCCGCCCGCTGGGTCTCGAGCGAGTACGTGGCGAACAGGGACGCCCCCACCGCCACCGAACGGCCGATCCGCATCCCCCACGACGGGCCGAGGTGATAGACCGTCCGCTCGACCTGGAGGTGCATCCTTTGGTGGTAGTCGAAGGGCGTGCCGGACTGTGGCTCGACCTCGCTCGCGTCGAGGGTCAGGGAATTCGAGAACTTCACGGACTGCGGGACGAACACCGACAGGGAGACGCTGTGGGCGGTGGCGGCCTCCCCGGACGGCGTGCCGATCCGATAGACGTAAGTGAGGGAGGTGGGCACGACCTGGAAGGAGGTGACGTGGAACGGGTCAGAGTGAGAGCCGGACGGCAGGGTGGTGCGGACCAGTTCAGGGATGCGGACGATCTGCAGGAAGAAGGCGCTCGCGGACACGTCGAGCGAGTAGCGCTCGTTGAAGCCGAGGCCAGCCGGGTTGTACCAGGCCACGCTCGCCTCCTCGGCCATGGCTGTGTAGGCCCCGGCCATGCCGGCCGCCCGGCCCCCGATCGGGAAGGTGTGGTCGTTGCCGGCGCGGGACGCGCGCGCCGCGAGCAAGGCGGCCACGGCCATTGCGAGCGCGGCGACGAGACGCGTCACGGATTCTTCACCTCGAGATGGAGTTCCGCGAGTTGCGCGGTGTCCACCTCCGACGGGGACTGGGTCATCAGGCACGCGGCGCTCGTGGTCTTGGGGAAGGCGATGACCTCGCGGATGGACTTCGCGCCGCACAGGAGCATCACGATCCGGTCCAGCCCGAGCGCAAGCCCCCCGTGCGGCGGGGCTCCATACTCGAGGGCATCGAGCAGAAAGCCGAAACGAGCCTGGGCCGTGTCCTCGGACAGGCCCAGGGCGCGGAACACACGCTGCTGCACGTCCCGGCGGTGGATGCGGATGGACCCTCCGCCGAGTTCCACGCCGTTGAGGACCACGTCGTAGGCCTGGGCGCGCACCCGGAGCGGGTCGGATTCGAGGTGATCCAGGTCCTCGGGGACCGGGCTTGTGAAGGGGTGGTGCATAGCCGCGGGCCGGCCCTCGGCCGCGTCCCACTCGAACATCGGGAAGTCCGTGACCCACGCGAAGGCATGGCGGGCCGGATCGCGGAGTCCCAGGCGCTCCCCGACCGCGAGGCGTACGGCCCCGAGGGCGGTCCTCGCTGCGTCCGCTCGGCCGTCCGCGACCAGGAGCAGGAGGTCCCCCGGGACTGCGCCGGTGCGCGCCTGGAGGGCCTGCCGCTCGTGCGCGGTCAGGAACTTCGCGGCCGGTCCCTGCCAATCGTCCTCGCGGACCTTCAGCCACACCAGCCCCCTGGCGCCGTTGTCGGTGGCCACGGCCGCCAGGGCGTCCACGTCCTTGCGGGACCAGTCCTGGCTGGCCCCGCCCACCGGCGCCCCTCCGCCAGCGACCCTCAGGGCCACGATGGCCCCCCCGGACCGCGCGGCCCCGGAGAACACCTGGAACGAGGACCCGGCGAGCGCGTCCGTGACCGTCACGAGCGGCAAGTCAAAGCGCAGGTCCGGCCTGTCCGAGCCGTATCGTTCCATGGCCTCGCCATAGGGGATGCGTGGGAACGGGAGCGGGACCTCCACGCCCAGGACCCCGCGCCACAGGGCCGCGAGCAGGCCCTCCGTGATTTCCTGGACCAGTTCCGGGGTCGCGAAGGACACCTCGAGATCGATCTGCGTGAACTCCGGCTGGCGGTCCGCCCGCAGGTCCTCGTCCCGGAAGCAGCGCGCGATTTGGTAGTACCGGTCCATCCCCGCGACCATCAGGACCTGCTTCAGGGTCTGGGGCGACTGGGGCAAGGCGTAGAACGACCCCGGGTGAATCCGGGAGGGGACCAGGAAGTCTCGCGCCCCCTCGGGGGTGCTCTTCAGGAGGATCGGGGTCTCGATCTCGAGGAAGCCCTGGGAATCAAGGTACTGGCGAGCCAGGCGTGTCGCGAGGGCCCGCGTGACCAGGTTGCGGCTCAGCGGGGTCCGCCGCAGGTCCAGGTACCGGTACTTCAGGCGCGTGACCTCGAGGGCGTCCACGGAGTCCGCGATGGGAAACGGCAATGGTTTCGCCGAGTTCAGGACAACAACCTCGCGGGCCTCGACCTCGATGTCCCCGGTGGGCAGGCGCGGGTTGCGGTTCGAGCCGCGGTCCGCGACGGTCCCGCGCACCATGACCACGCTCTCGGCCTTGAGGTCACGGACGCACACGGCCAGGTCAGGGCTTTGGTCCGGTTTTACGGTCACCTGGGTGGATCCGTACCGGTCCCGCAGGACCAGGAACAGGCACCCCCCGTGGTCGCGCACGCTCGCGACCCACCCCATCAACGTCACCTCCCGACCGCAGTCCGCGAGTCGCAGGTCCCCGCAGGTATGCGTGCGCCGGATGTCCGTTTCCATGGAACCTCTCCCCGGACCGTCCCGGACGGGGGGGGAATCATAGCCCCTCCCGCCCGTTTTCGGAACGTGTACGGCCTCAAGCGCTCCGATTCGTCGCCGACCGCGCCATCGCCCGCGCCCACAGGTACACGAGGCGCAGCAGACCCAGCACCGGACCGACCCGCCCGCTCACGAGCCGGTTCAGGTGAAAGGTCGGTCCGTCCGTGCGGGTCGAGCACGGCCCCCATTCGATGCGCTCGACCCGGCCGATGAGGTCCCCGGCGCTCGCCGGCGGGTCGTCGTGCCGGGACGCGCAGCCCCGGGTGTGGACCACGGGGCCGTTGCGTCCTCGCTCGACGCCGCGCACCAAATGGCAGACCACGTGCCCGCCCGAGGCCACGGCCACCAGGTCTCCGGGCCGGAGGTCCTCGACAGCCACCGGCGCGATCGCGACCCGGGACCCCGGCCACACGAGCGGGACCATGCTCCACCCCCCCACGACCAGGCAGACCGTCCGGCCCCGGCGGACCTGGTCGCGGACGAGGTCGGGGATGGGCGGGGGCGGCTTCATGGGGTCCCTCTCGCCAGCCGGTCCTGCACCCCGGCCAGACGACACGCCAGGCGGTTCGGGGCGGTCGGAGGCAGGCCCTCGGCCACGGATTCCCCGGGGCAGAACGGGCAGCGGGCCTTCAGGGTACACGCCATGCACTCGGCGCGGTCCGCGTGCGTCAGGTCCCGGATCTGCGCGGCCCTCGCGCCGTGGAAGGCCGCCCGGAGGCCCCCGGGTTCCCGGGCGCTACCGATCCGCTCGGGCCACAGGGAGCACGGGAGGACCGCCCCGTCCGGGGCCACGTACAGGGCCACGGCCGCGGCCCCGCAGATCGGTCGGTCCGGACCCAGCGCCGTCGGCTCCCCGCTCCTCGTCTTTCCGGACGCGGCCAGGACCTGGACACAGGTGTCCTCGTCGAGCGACAGGTCCTCCCCGGGCCATGCACCGTCGCGCCTCGAGAAGATCCCGACCCCCTTCCGGTAGTCCACGCCCGGCACCCCGAACCGGGCCTCGATCTCGCGCGCCTCCTCGACGTTGTCCGCCACCAGGTTCGTCCGCACCCCCACGCGCACACCCGCCTCGCGCAAAACCTCGAACGCGGCCACGGCCCGGTCGAAGGCCCCTCGCATCCCCACGAAACGGTCATGCGTCTCGGCCCGCGCGCCGTGGATGCTGAAGTCCACCTGGATGGGCGCGAGACGGGCAAGGTGCCGCGCCTCCGCCCGGCCAACGTAGAGGCCGGTGGTCTTCACGTGCAGATGGAAGTGCATCCCCCTCGCGGCCTGGAGGACCTCGAAGAAGTCGGGCCGCAGCATCGGCTCTCCCCCAGAGACGAGCAGGAACAGGACCTTCAGGTCGCGAGCCTCTTGCAGAACCTGCACCACTTCGGCCGTGGTCATCTCGGCGTCGCGCGAGCCCTCGCCGGCCACGTAGCAATGGGGGCAGCGCAGGGGGCAGCGCAGGGTCAGGTCCAGGTGCAAGCGCAAGAGGCAGCGATGCTCGCGGTAAAGGTCCGGAAGTTGCCCGTAGCGAGAGTCAGACACCGCAAAGCGCCTCCCATGGCGGGGTCTCGAGGGACTGGCACAGGCGCACGACCCCGACCTCGCGGACCAGGCGCAGGACCGTGTCTAGCAGGGCCCGGCGCGCCGCGAGGTCCCGGGTGAACAGGACCGCATGCCGCAAGACCGCGGCGACCTGCTCCACCTCGCGCAGGGGTTCGACCCGCGTCACCGCGCCCTTCTTCATCTCGCACAGGCGCCACAGGGGCGCGGCCTCCCCCTCCACCGGGGTCCCTTCGCGTCCGGCCACGGGGGAGGGCACGACGCAAAATCCCCCGCCCTCGGGCGCGACCAGGACGAAGTCGTCGCCCAGGCCACGACCTCGGCCAAAGGTCCGGACCAGGGTCGTCTTCCCCCCCCCGGACCTCGCCATGAAGACCGTGGCGCCTTCCGGCCTCGCCACCGCGCTGGCGTGCAGGGCCACCCCGCCGGTCCGGGCCACGGTCTCGGCCAGGTAGAACCTCAAGAAGGACCGGACGATGTACCCGTCCTCGACGCCGTCCCCGGTCAGGGCCAGCGCGACCCGCACCGACCGGAGCCCCTCGCCGCGGGCCTCCCAGCGCAGGAGCCGTCCCGCGTGCGTGACCTTCCAGGACCCTTCCCCGAAGCAGCCCGAGACGATCAGACCCCGCCGTCTCGCGGGGTTCCGCGGTGCCACGCAGAACTCCAGGCGACAGGGCGTCGCACCGTCACCGGCAATCCCGCCCGAGGCCAGGGCCCGATCCAGAACCTCGCCAAGCCACGACGTGGAAAAGGCGCACCGCGCCGCAACCGCACCCAGACGCAGATGGCGCTCGTTCACCGGAGATCCACGGGCCACGGGTCGGGCCGACCCGGAAGACCTACGCGGGTCAGTAGACGGGGACGCAACCCTGCTCCGCGTCCGGCGTCGGCTCGCAGGTCTCGAGCCCCTGCTGCTCCGTGACGTCCTCCGAGTGGACCTCGGGCTTGCGGTATGGTCTTTTCGCACCCTTTTTCTGGTGAGTTCCAGGATTCTCGTTCCGGTTCTTCATATCACACCTCTCAATACATGAGAACCACATATCCTGCCACGTTCGTCCCGACCAGGAGGTCGGGGAACCCGTCCCCGTTGAAGTCCCCCACGGGCACGGCCCGGAACCGCCCGAACAGGGCCCCCGACGGGTTGTCCGGGTCTACCAGGACCGGGGCCTGGTGCGGGAACGATCCCTGGCCAAAGGCCCCCTGCGGGTCCACGAGGTTCAGTCGCAGGAAGACCTTGCCATACGTGGCCCCGGTCGAGTACAGGACGTACGCGAGGTCCGCGCTCGGGGCCGCCGCCGGGTCGTCGTCGAAGTTCCCGATCACGACGGACCGGTCGTACGAGCCGCCGATGGTGAACCCCTTCTCGTTGCGATAGATCACCCCGTCCGCGGCCGGGGTCGGGGCCGCGGCTACCCGGATCGCCTGGCCGAACCTCGAGGCCAGGGCCGCCCCGTAGAACCCGTACTGGCCCTTGTTCGTGGTGCCGGTCTGGATCTCGTAGTAGTGGCCGGCGAACACGTCGCCGCGACCGTCGCCGTCGAGGTCCCAGGCCCCGTCCAGGGCGTTGATGCCGAGGCCACCCTTGGCGCCCGAATCGGGTTGCAGGCGCACCACGTTCGCGTCGTCGCCGGTGCCGTCGTTCAACCGCGACGCGGTCAACGTCATTGCCGCCGCCACCTCCCGGCCCCGCGTGACCAGGATCGCGCTCGGGTTCAGGTCCGCCGTGGCCACGACCGCGGCCTCGTCAAAGCCGTCCAGGTCCACGTCCTTCACGAAGCCCACGTTCACGCCGTACAGCGTGGTCGGCAGGGCCCCGGACAGGGCGAACGTCACGACGCGGTGGGCGGCTCGGTCCGCGGCGCTCGTCAGGTCAATCGTCACGTTCGAGGCCGTCGTCCAGGTCGCATTCCCGGGCACGAGGAACGCCTGGTTGTCCGGGGACGACCCGATCAGGATGTCGGCCACGCCGTCCCCATCGAAGTCGCCCCGGCCCGCCACGACGATTCCCATCGCGACGGACTTCATCCCCGTGATCGTGACGTTCGGGGTCGTCGTGACCCCGCCGGTCCGGCCGAGATACACGCGCAACGCATACGCGTACGCGGGCGAGGCCGAGCCCTCGCCGGCGCCCACGTCGTCCACGCCGTCGCCATTGATGTCCCCGAGCCCGACCACCGGGGTCCCGGCCCGGCTGTTCGCGGGCCCCTGGATGCACAGGTAGTTCGCACCCGACCCCGCGGTGAAGGTCAGGTCGTCCACCACCCGGTCCGCCCCGGCCCCGTGACCGTACAGGACGCAGAAGGCGTTGGACACCCCGCCGCCGACCGCCGCGTCCCCGAGGCCGTCGCCGTTCACGTCCCCGATGCCGTACACGCGGCGCTGGAAGTCGGGCCCGCTCCACGGCGCGCCGCTCCCCATGAACCTCGCGTCCCGCAGGGCCAGGTCCACACTCGCCACCGAGCCCGCGGACAGCGTGGAGGGGTTCCCCACGTCGTCGAGGGCCCGAATGGCCACGTAGTACCCCGCGAACCCGCTCGTCCCCGTCTGGAACTTGCAGGGCTTGTCGTTCTCCTGTACGTCGGGCGACCGGACGTCCGGACCCGTGACCGTGAAGGTCTCCACCGTGCCCTGGACGGCCGGCGCCGGAATCGCGTCCGTGTAAGCAAGCCCTGTCACATGGCACGCGGTCTCGAAGTCGTTCGCGGTCACGATCGGCAGGGTCGAGTACCGGAGGTCGTACGCCGCGGCCGAGGTCCCGGCCTGGTCCCCGTTGTCCCCCGGCGCGACCCACTGGAGCCCGATCGCCGGCCGCCTCGGGTTGGTCCCGGTCACCTGGAGGGTGGGAGCGGCCGGGGCCACGAGGTCCACCGTGGCCGTGAACTCGGACACCGCGCTGTTCCCGGCCTTGTCCTGCACGGTCACGCGTACCGTGCCTTCCGTCTGGTCCGCGAGCGTCACGCGGTTGAAGGACAGCGTCGCGGGCCTGGACGTGAAGGTGTACGGGATGGTCAGGTTCGTCGGGGACAGGGCGTCCGTCCCGGACCCGTGCGCGTACACCAGCGCCGTGACCTTCCCGCCCACGAGGTTCGTGTCGTCCGCCTGCATGGTCAGGCTCTTCTGGAACCCGGGGCCGACCGCGTCCTCGTCCGCCGCGATGCCCCACGGGTTCGAGGAGCCGGCTGCCGGCGCCGTGAACGCCACGGCCGGGTCGGTCAGGTCCACGGTCACCGCCAGGACCCCGGACGACCCCTTCAAGGCCGCGCCCCCATAGACGCGGGCCTCGAGCGTGGGCGCCGTCCCGTCCGTGAAGGTGTGCTGGAGGGTCTCAGGGTTGTTCTGGAAGGGCTTCTGCTGGGACTGGCTGCCGTTCACGAAGAGGCGCACCTCGTCCACGGCCCCGCACGCCGGGGTCACGGACACGGTCAGGGGCCTCTCGACGCTCCCGCAGTTCTCGCCCGGCGACGGGCACACGGAGTTGGCGATGTACCCGCCCGGCGTGAACCCCGCCAGCGAGACCTGGCAGGCCTGCAACTGGATCTCGACGCCCGCGGACTGCGACGCCTCGTTCCCCGCATCGTCGGTCACGGTCACGATGAACCGGTGATACGGGGTGTCCCCCGCCGGCACCGTGACGAAGACGGAAGGTTCGAGCCCGCCCGGGTTCGTGATGGTCCCTCCAGCCATCTGGACTGGCTCGTCGCACAGGGCGAAGGCCGCGTCGCAGTTCGACGCGAGGTCCACCCTCCAGCCGTTGGAATCGAGGCTCATCCCGCCGAACTCGACCTCGACCTGGAAGCCGGGCGCGGCCGGTTGCGCGTCGTCGGCGTCCTGGAGGACGGCCCCGTGGGCCGGCGCGGACAGGAACACGTCCGGGACGATCGTGTCCACGAACGTGGACAGGTCCGCGGACGCCCCGTTCCCCGCCTCGTCCGTGACCTCGGCGTGCAGGTCATGCGGTCCCTCGGTCAGGATGGGGTCCGTGGCGAACGGGATGACCACCCGCTGGTCGCTCCCCACGACCCCGCTCCCCACCGGGGTCCCGAAGTCGCTGACGGTCACCGTGCGGCCCACGGCATCGGACTCCAGGACCACGTCCTGGCTGTCCCCGAACCGGATCAGCACTGGCGTCAGGAAGGCGAGCGTCGGGGCCGCGGTGTCCACGACCGGTGAGTAATAGACGACCCCGGCGGCCGGCGGGACCGGGCTCTGATTGCCCACCACGTCCCGCGCGACGACGTGAACCTGGTTCGCCCCTTCGTTCAGGGTGACGTCCACGACCGCGCTGCCGCCGAACGGGTCCACGACCGCCTTCTGGACTCCGCCCACGAAGACCGTGGCCGTGCCCGCCTCGCTCCCCTGGATCGCGAGTTCATAGACCCGGCCCGGGGCCTTCTGCTCCGCCGCGTTCAGGACCCCTTCCGGCGCCTGCGTGTCCGAGGGTGACCCCAGGGTCTGCACGACCGGAGCCACCAGGTCCTGATAGACGAAGCGCTGCCGGCGGGTCGCGTCCGGGTTGTCGAGCGACGACACCCACGGCTGGTCCGCCGCGACCCGGGCCTCGGCGATCAGGGTGTGGAAGCCGTCCACGAGGCCCGTCGTCTGGACCTGCGTCACCGCTCCTCCTGGATCCACCGTGGCCCTTGCCACCTCGCGGTAGCCGATAGCCCCGCACGGGGTGGCCCCGGCCGGGGCGTTGTTCGAACAGATGCGCACGTTGTCGCTGGTGGCCGGGGCGTTGATCAGGCTCACGCCAATCCCCCGGAACGACCCGACCCCCCACGCGGTCGCGCACTGGCCCTGGACGCAGGTCCCGGCGTCCAGACACTCGGACGACGCGGTGCACTCCGTGGCGTCCACGAAGGCCGGCGTGTAGATCCCCAGCGTCGGCTGGTCGGCCCAGACGAAGATGAGACGCTGGGTGGACGCGGGGTTGCCCGCGGTGTCCGTGGTCGCCGCCTGGAGCACCACAGTCCCGTTCGGCAGGGTCACGGGCGGCACGATCAGGATCTTGTAGGTCCCGTCCGGGGCCTTCGATGGCGCGGGCAGGGTGACTTCCTGCGGGGTCTCGCCGAGGAGGCCGTAGGTGACCGTAATCGGACGGTCCTGGGCGAGCCCGGCGTAGTTCACGACCAGGGTGTACTGGAGCCCCGGGGTCGCCGGGTCCTCGTCCGCGATGCTCGTCAGGGAGTTCGTCGCAGGCGTGGGCCGGTCGAAGACGAGGGCGGGCGCGACGCGGTCCACCGTCACCGTGATGGGACCGGCACTCGCCTGGAGCCCTCCGATGTCCGTCGCCTGGGCCTGGAGGGTGCAGGTCTTCTGGTCGGTCAACGCCACACCAGGGAAGACCAGTTCCTGTGCCTCCACGACGCCTGGGACCGTTGTGCTTTGAGAAGTCCCACACTTCCAGGTCAAGGTCCCCGACGACCCGGTCTCGAAGTTCGGGGCATCGAGGACCACGTCCAGCCCGCAGTCCTGGACGCCCGGGGCGCACGCAGGATGGGCCAGGTTCAGGAACTCACCGTCCGTCGGCACCTCGAAGGCCAGCGAGGGCACGCCGGTCTTGAAATACAGCGTCCGCGGCAGCGAGTATCCCTCGACGCCGGCCGAGACCGCCCGGGCCAGGAACTGGTCTCCTGGCGCCTCCGACAGGTTGGCAATCGAGAATGTCACGCGACCCTCAAGGCCCGTATCCCTTGTCTCGCCCTCGACTCCGTTTGCAAACAGCGTCACCGGCACCTGGGAGAGCGGCGTCAGCGAAGAGTCCGTGACCTCCACCGTGAGGTCGAAGGGGAGCATGGACACGGGGCCATCCTTGGGTGGCTGCACGATCACCACCCGGGGCGCGTCCGTGACCAGGGTCAAAGTGCGCTCCTGCGTCGCGCCCTGGTTCTTCGCCGCGTCCACAGCCCACGCTCGGACCGTGTTCGGTCCCGCGATCAGGGTCACGCCGGTGAACACGACGTCCGGACCGCCTCCCTGGGTCGCGCATCGGTCCGGCTGGTCGTTCACGCGCAGGCACACCTGCGTGCCTTCCCCGCCCCCGGACAGCACCGTCACGATGACCGTGACCTGGTGTCCCGGGGTCGCGGGGTCCTCGTCCACGTCGCCCGGTTGGAGGGCCGGGTCGATCGTGTCGTGGTCCGGCTGGACGATGGCGACCTCCGGCGCGGTCCGATCCAGGGTGAAGGGGACCTGCGTCACGTTCCCGGGAAGATCGGAGGCCACGTTCCCGTACTGATCCGTGGCGTTGACCACGAGGGTGTATCCCCCGTCGGGGATCGGGACGCCCCCGACCTGGAGCGGGAGCGTGAAGGACAGCCCGGTCGCCTGGAAAGGCGCAGACGCGTGGTCGATCACGACGGCCCCTGTAGCGTCCTTCACCTGGACCACCGGGACCTGACCCGCGAGGCCCGCGGCGAACACCTTGACCGCGACCTGGGCCTGGGCAATGAGCTGGCCCGCGACGGGCGCCAGGACCTTGAGGACCGGCGGCGGCAGGGCCAGGGTGAAGGCGACCTCCCCGGACGAGCCGGGATTCGGCGCGTTGTCCCGGACCTGGCAGCGGACCTCCTGGGTCAACACCTGGACGTCGAGCGTCACGGGGATGTCATAGACCGCGTTGGCCTCGGGGATGACCGCGGACCCGACGGCCACCTGCGCGGAGCCCAGGGCGTTCCGGCGGCACCAGACGGTCAGCGTGGACCCGGCGGTCACGCCCGTGCCCTGTACCTGAAAGGTCGTCTCGTACTTCGTCGTCGTCGCTGGGTCCTGGTCGTCCTTCGCGAGCAGGGTCCCTCCCTGGGGCGGGAACACGAACGAGTAGGCGGCGAGCGAGACCTTCGCCTGGAACGAGGCGGCAGCCCGACCCTCGCGCCCGCAACCGTCCCGCCCCACGGCGGCGACCGTATATGCGCCGTCCTCCGTGAGGTTGAGGTCCTCGTATGCGAAGCCCCCCTGCTCGTCGGGCGCGACCTCGGCCAGCGCCTGGTCGTTCAATGTCAACGACACGGCCGAGCCGGGTTCGATCCCCTGGGCGGTCCCCTGGATGTCCAGGGTGAGCCCGTTTGCGGGGTCGCCGTCCTTGTCGTCGGCGAGGGTGTAAGACGCCTTGTCCGGCTTCGTCAGGGCCAGGACCGGGTCCACCAGGTCGAACGTGTAAGCGATGTCCGGGGTCCCGCCAATCCGGTCGGGGTTCTGGGAATCGCCGACCTCGGCGGACACGGTCACGCCCAGGCCGTCCGCCTGGGCCGGGTCCTCCACGATCGTGACCGTGAACTGAGCGGACCCGGTCCCGTCCAAAGACACGGGACCCGCGACGTGCACGTCGCCTCCCGCCACGCCATACCGGAGGGTGGCGGTGTCGCACGTCCGGTCCGGGTTCGTGACCGTGAACGTCGCCTGCACCCCGGCCGCATCCGGGTCCGTGTCGTCGAGCAGGCAGGCCGTGTTCGCGGGGAGGAGTGTCACGCCGCACGCCCCGATGTCCACGAGCACGGTCTTCGCGTCCGACCCGGACTGGCCCGCCAGGTTGACGGCCCGGACCGCGACCTCGTAGCCGGCCGGGTTGTGGGTCAGGGTCACCCCCTGGAACGCGACCTCCCCCAGGCCGGTCCCCGCGTCCACGACCGCCGGGAGGGTCGCGACAACCAGGCCCGCGACCTCCAGGGTCACGTCCCTACCGTCTTCCAGGTTCTCGGTTCGGACCACCACGTCCACCTGGAATCCGGGTGTCCCGGCGTAGGCCGGTGGCTCGTCCGCCAGGGTCAGGGAGACGCTCGGCTCGCCCTCGCCCTTGGCCCCCGACGCGGTCCAGAAGTGGAACGCGAGCACAGGCGCCGGAGGCGGAGGCACGTCCGGGGTATCGGCGACCTCGGCGCCGTCGGGGAGGTCGGCACCGTCCGGGATGTCCGCCCCGTCCTGCGCATCGGCGCCGTCCGGGACGTCCGGGACCTCCGCGGCGTCGGGCGACACGTCCACCCCCTCCGGGAAACCGTCCGGGGCGATGTCCGCGTCCGGGAGGTCGTGATCCGCTGCCAGGTCGTTGTTGGCGATGGAGGGACCGCCTGCCCCCGGGCACCCGGTCGCGACCACGAGGAGCCCGGCCAGCGTGACGACGATTCCACCGTTCTTTCGCAGAAACATGGTCTTCCTCCCTCAATGGGTCTGATGCCGCACGCGGGTCAGAACCCTTTTCCGCACGAGTTCCGACAGAAACCCTCGGATGTCCCGGCGGATGTCCGCTTCGGCCACCTCGAACCGGGACCCGATCTCCCGCACGAGGCCGTCCAGCGTCGCCCCGGCCTCCACGCGCCTCAACACCAGGGTCCCGACCTCGTCCTCGACGCAGTGGTATCGGTTGTCGGCCGTCAGCATGTGGTACGCCCCCCCCACCTCCCTCCAGGCCACGTCATCCCGGAACCGGTAGGAGGGGGGTGTCTTCCGCGGTTTCATGGTACGGATTATCGCGGTTCATTCCGGTCGAGTCAAACCCGAGCCATCCGCGGATTGTGACGCGCCCGCAACGCGCGCGCCGCGGGGGGTGAATTGGCACGAGAAATCCAAGATTTCGAGTGCCAAGAGGGGGGCGTGCGACGCCCCTTCGAAAATGGTGTCCGGGCTCTTTGACAGTACCCGAAATGGACATTGTCATGGGGTAAGTCCATTGTTGAAGGCTCTCGCGGACCGCTTCAGCACCGCGTTCGCCAACATCGCGGAGGGCTCAACCCAGGAAAGGCATCCGTCCACGGCACGCGAGCCCGCGACCCACGCGAGGAACGCGATCCGGGGTCCGGCCCGGTCCAGGAGGAGCGCGTACAGGGAGGGCCGCCACACGTCGTACAGAAACGCAGGCCCGCCGCGCAGCGGGGCGGCTCGCAACCGCCCCCCCGCCGGGTCCCCGGCCCCCCGAAGCAACAGGGCTTGCAGGGCAGCCGCCCGCCATCCCCCGGGCGCGAGCCGCGCGAGCACCGCGGCAGGCACCTCGGTCCCGAAGAGGCAACGGACCGTTTCCAGCAAGTAGAAGACCGCCGTGGCGCACCCCCAGGACCGGGCCCGCTCCGCCAGGACCTTCCAGTCGAGCGAGCAGGCCTCGATCAGGCGGGCGGCGTCGAGGAACGGCCGCACCCCGGCGAGCATCCCGGTGCGCGCCTGGTGGACCGCCACGAACAGCAGATGGTCTTCCCAGGCCGGCGCAAGACCCCGCGGGACCCGCACCGCGCGCGCGAAGACCCCGTCGAGGTCCATGGCCAGGCCCTGGGGTTCGTACGTGGGACCCGCATGGACCTCGAGGAGACCCCCTCCGGGCGCGTCCAGTTGCCGTTCGAGCGAGTGCCTCATGCTGAACGGGCGCGTGGGGTACGACGACCGCGCCCAAAACCCCCCGCCTTCGAGCACGCGGACCGACCGTCCCAGGTCGGCACGGCTCACCAGCAGGTCCACGTCGGCCATCAGGCGCATCCACGACGCGGGGTACAGCGTATCCCGGAAACACGTCCCCTTCACCAGCAGGAAGGGGACCCCGGCCCGCTCCAGGAGGTCCGACGCCTGGCGCAGGAGCCGGTCCACCGCGAGGTCCCGGCGAACGGCCTCGCGCATCCAGGCCTCGGCACGCTCGCTCAGGGTCGGATGGCGCCCCGCAAGCAGGCCCGCGGCCGCGACCAGCGGGAGCAGACCCTCGGCCTGGGCGACGCGGACGACCTCCTCCAGTGCCACGGCGTCCAGGGAGTCCACGACGCGCGCGGCCTCGACATCGCGACCTCGCGCGACCTCCAGTGCGACCCTCCGCACCACGTCACCCAGGCCGCGGAGGTTCGGGGTTCGACGTTCCACGTTCAAGAGAGGAAGGCCTCCTTGCAGGGTCGCGTCCAGGGCGCGCCGCCGCCCCGATGGGGACGCGAGCGCTGATCGCGTTCCATCCGCATGGCCTGGTCAGGTTCTCTGTCCCTGTCCCACAGGCTTCAACTCCTCGTGCCCGTATGTCTCCAGGTACTCCCGCCACGCCCCCTCGCACCGGCCATCGTCCGGACAGTCCCGGCAGGCGTCCGTCTTGGCCTTGCCCTCCACGACCCGGTCCCGGCTCCAGTCGCGGGGGCCTTGGTCCAGTTGCCGGACCTCGCTGCGCACGCGCTGCCGGTAGTGGTCCTCGGACGCGACGCGCGCCAGGTCCCCCAGCACGCAGAGGGGGATGGCCTCGGTGACCGCCTCTCCCCCCGCCCGCTCCATCCGGGCGACCGCCTCCCGCAGCGCGGGCATGACCTCGGAGAACCTCGGCACGACCCCGCGGTAGTCCCGGGCCGCATTCCCGAGCCCGTGGGGAAACGTGAAGTTCGCCCGGCGGACGCCGGCCCGGAGCAGACAGTCCGCGATGGCCGGCAGCGACGCCGCGTTCGCCCGCGAGACCACGACCTTTCCGGTCACCTTCTCCCCCCGGGACGCGAGCGCTTCGATCCCCGAGAGGGTCTGCTCGAACGACCCCGGGGCGCGTGTCACCCGGTCGTGGACGCCCGCGTCGGCCCCGTGCAGGGCGACCACGAATCGTACTCCCAGCCCGCACAGGGCCTCGCGCGCCGGCCCGTGGCACAGGACCCTCCCGTTGGTCTGGAGCCCGACCGCGAGCCCCAAGCACACGGCACGCCGCACAAGCACCGGCAGGTCCCGCCGCAGGGTCGGCTCACCCCCGGTGAAAGTCACCAGCCCGAACCCACGCCGGCGGGCGTCCTCGAGTTCCGCCAGGACCTCGGCCGTGGTGCGGAAGTCCCTCCCGCGGGCCAGGGCACGCTCCCGCTGGTCCGCCACCACGCAGTGGATGCAGTTGTTGTTGCACGCGTAGGACAGTTTGATGTCCAGGTGGAGGACAGGCCGTGAGGCGGTGGTATCCGCGAGGTCCAGTCCGGTACCCGTCCGGATGTCTCCGCCTCTTGTTCCGCCCACGCCTACGCCTGCGCCCACGCCCACGAGGAGGCGTCCCACAGCGACCGGGGCCTACACCGTCACGTCCCGCAAAAACCGGGCCGCGTCCTCCGGGGGCGTGGGGTTGATGTAGAAGCCGGTGCCCCACTCGAACCCCGCCATCTTGGTCAGGCGAGGCAGGATCTCGAGGTGCCAGTGCCAGTCCAGTTCGATGGTGGACCAGTAGCCGGGGCGCCGCGGCTTCAGGTGATACGCCGGGGCCGTGTGGAGCATGTAGTTGTACGGCGGGTCATCGAGGCTGCGCTTGATCCGCAGCAGGACCTCGCGCAGGTGTCGGGCCAGGCGGGCGATGGCCGGGTCGTCCATGGCCCCGAAGTCATGCCCGTGACGCCTCGGGGCCAGCGTCACCTCGAACGGAAAGCGCGAGGCGTACGGGCACCACGACACAAAGTCCGCGTCCGCGGCCACGATGCGCGAGTGCGTCTCGAGTTCCTGGGCGATGATGTCGCAGAAGATGCACCGCTCCTTGGCCATGTAATGTTCGCGGGCGCTCTCGAGTTCGATGGCCACCGTCCGGGGCGTCACGGGCGTGGCGATCAACTGCGAGTGCGGGTGCGCGAGCGACGCCCCCGCCGCCGAGCCCCGGTTCCGGAACACGAGCACGTATCGGAAGCGCGGGTCGTTGCGCAGGTCCATGATCCGGTCGCGATACATGGTGAGGACCAGGGCGATCTCGTCGAGCGACAGGTCGGCCAGGTCCTTGTCGTGGTGCGGGGTCTCGATGATGACCTCGTGGGCCCCGATCCCGTTCATCCGGTCGTACTGCCCCGCGGCGGCCCGCCCCAGTTCCCCCTCGATCCGCAGCGCCGGGAACTTGTTGGGGACCACGCGCACCTTCCAGCCGGGAGCGTTTGGAGCCGAGCCGTCCCGGACCACCCGGATCTCGGGGGGGGTCATGCCCTCGTTCCCGTAGCAGAAGGGGCATTTCCCGTCCCCGCCTGTGTCCCGCTCGATCCGGAAGTCCGACGGGCGCCGGGCCCTCTCGGTCGCGATGATCACCCAGCGTTTCTGGATGGGGTCATGTCGCAGTTCTGGCATCGAACGCCTCTTCCATCTTCAAATATCAACACTAGACAAACCAGTTCTTCCATTCGAAGGTCTCCGGGTCAAACGTGAACCCGATCAGCGAATCCCACGGGAATCGCTCTGCCTCGAGGTCGCCCTTCCCCAGGACCACGAAGAACTCCACCGCGAACGGCGCTCGCCGGTCCGCCCCGAAGACCCCGACCGGGACCGACGCTTCCAGGACCTCGTTCACCGCGACCTCGGCACCCGGCACCACGCCCACCGGGTGTTCTCCGGCCAGCTGCTCGACCACGCAACTGTGGGGACACCCCCGGACCATGAGCGTCACCTCCTCGGGCCGCACGAAGTGCAGGCGGACAAAGCCGTCCTCCTCCAGGAACTCCCGCAGCGGCTCGAACCCGTCACACCGGATATAGACACGCTCCCGATCGAAGCCAAAGTGGACGGCGGCGAGGACCGGGCGCAGCCGGTGGATCGCCCCGTGGCTGAACTCGCACACCCCGGCCCCGACCCACTTGTAATAGGAATCCCGAAACCCGGTGATTCTCGGCTGAATGGTGGCGGTCGGGGCCCGGACCTCCAGACCTCCGACGTCCTCGTTCAGCGGCTCGTCGAGCGACTCGGGTGGCGAAATCCCGACCCGGCGATACACGGCGCGCAGGTTCTGGCGGAACAGGTAATCGAACTCCCGCTTGTGGACCGAGGCATGTCCCTTGCCGAACCACCAGAACCAGTCCGACGCCTCGGCCCGCAAGAGCGGGCAGTCCCCACCGTCGTCCCACCCGCCGTGGACCTTGCACGCCCTCTCGGGAAGGTCGCGCACCACCTTGTACGCCGCGGCCAGGGCCTCCCACGCCCGGTTCTTGACCGGGTCCCCAATCCACGTGTTCAGGTTCCCGTCCACCCACGACCCGGTCGCGACCTGCGAGACCTCCTCGCGCGCCCCGTACCGCTCCAGGTAGGCAGACAGGGTGATCGGCTCCACGAAATCCGATTCCTCGATCGCCCCGTACAGGGCGTCCAGGAATGGATACCCCCCGTCCGGGTAGAACTCCCACGCGTTCTCCCCGTCCATGGCGATCAGGACGATCCCGCGGTCGTCCGGGGCCTCCCGCGCCAGGTCCTCGATGCGCCCCATGAAGTGCGCGACCGACTTGTCGTTCGGCCAGCGGCTATAGACGAACCCGATGTTGTCCGACAGGGCCCGGTTCCGGAAGAAGATGGCCATCCCGTTGAAGCGAACCGGGTACAGCCGCTCGTCCGGGGTCAGGTCTCCCCCGAGCGTGCGCCGCAGGACCTCCTCGTCCGAGGCGATCCAGCGCAGGCCGCGCGAGGCCATCATCCGCACGACCCCATCCGAGATCGCCCCCTCCGGAGGCCACATCCCGGCCGGCCTTGTCCCAAAGAGCCCCTCGAAGGCCTCGATCGCCAGGTCCAGTTGCCGCTCGGCCTCCTCCGGGGCCGCGAACCGCACGCTCGGCAGCGCGACGTCCGGGTCGGCGTCCAGGGCCGAGGCGCTCGTCAGCAGGAGGGGCATCAGCGGATGGTAGTACGGGCTCGTGGACATCTCGATCTGCCCGCTCGCGGCCAGGTCCGTATACAGGGACCCGATGTTCCGGAGGTGCAGCCGGCTCCGCTCGAGCAGGGCCTGCCGATCGGCCACCGTGAATCCGTGTCCCTTTCGGATCAGGGCCTGGACCACGTCGTCCGCCTGGAGGGTCGGACCGCACCAGGCCAGCAGGAACAGCGTGGTCAGGTCGAGGAACTCCTCCGGAGGCAACGCGGACGCGGCCGCGCTCGCGTCCTGGTTCGCCCGGTAGAAGTCGTGCAACTGCCGGTACCGCGGGAACCGGGCGATGAGCGGCTCCGGGCAGCCGTCGAGGCACGTCCGCAGCAGAAACTCGCGGCTCGCCGCGTCCAGGCTCGCCGGGTCCTGGGCCATCACGTCGAGGGCCTGGTCGCGCGCGGACCCGTCCGCGTACCGCGAGACCTGCTCCATCAGGGAGAGGGTCACGTTGAAGTTCGCCCTCATCCGGGGGTGCCGGGCCACGAGCGCCGCCATGTCCCCGTAATCCTTCGTGGCGTGCAGGTACGCCCACGGCAGCAGGAACAGGCCCGTGGTCGGGTCCTCGTACGGGGGCTGGTGCATGTGCCACAGGAACGCAACATGAATCTTCTTCGCCATCCTCACCCTTCTCCCGCGCCCGAGCCCGAAGAAAACGCGCCGATCACTCCTCCTCCAACGGCGGCCCCAGGCCGTACTTCGCCAGTTTGTACCTCATGGACCGGAAGGTGATGCCCAGGAGCCTCGCCGCGTCCTTGCGAACCCCTCCGGCGCGCCGCAGGGCGTTCAGCAGGATCCGCCGCTCGATGTCCTCCAGTCGCCCTTCCAGGTCCAGGCCCTCCTCGGGGACCTGGGTCACGTCCTCCATCGGGCTCAGGGACTCCGGACGAGTCTGCCGGACGTGCTCGGGCAGGGCTTCCATCTCGATGGTCCGCCCTTGGGCAAAGGTCACGGCGTGCTCGAGGATGTTCTCGAGTTCGCGCACGTTTCCGGGGTAGCGGAGAGACTTCAGCCTCTCCATCACGTCCGGCGAGATGCCGAGCGGCTCGCGGCCGATCTCCCGGCAGAACTTGTCCACGAAGTGCTGGGCGAGGTACGGGATATCCTCGGCGCGCTCCCGCAGCGGGGGCAGGTGGATGCGGATGACATTCAGCCGGTAGAACAGGTCCTCGCGGAAGCGGCCGGCCCTGACCTCCTCGTGCAGGTCCTTGTTCGTGGCGGCCACGACGCGGACGTCCACCTTGACCTCCTGGGTCCCGCCGACGGGGCGGAGGGTATGCTCCTGCAGGAAACGCAACAGTTTCACCTGCATCGGCAGCGAGACCTCGCCGATCTCGTCCAGGAAGACCGTGCCGCCCTGGGCCGACTCCAGGAGCCCGCGCCGCGTCGTGTGCGCCCCGGTGAAGGCGCCGCGCACGTGCCCGAACATCTCGGACTCCATCAGCGTGTCCGGGATCGCGCCGCAGTTGACCACCACGAACGGGCCGTCCTTCCGCGGCGAGTTGAAGTGGATGGCCCGCGCCACCAGTTCTTTCCCGGTCCCGCTCTCGCCCGTGATCAGGACCGACGTCCTCGTCGCGGCCACCCGGGCGACCGTGTCGAAGACCTGGCGCATCCGCGCGGTCTTGCCCACGATCTGCTCGAAGCGGTAGCGCCCGGACAACTCGCGCCGCAGGCGGATGTTCTCGAGGGACAGGGCACGCCGTTCGAGGGCCTTCTCGATGGTGATGCTGATCTCGTCCAGTTTGAAGGGCTTGCCCACGTAATCGAAGGCCCCGCGCCGCATCGCCTCGATGGCGGTCTCGACCGTCGAGTACGCGGTCATCACGATGACCTCGCACTCGGGAGCCATGGCCTTGACCCGGGACAGGACGTCGAGCCCGCTCTGACGCCCGAGTTTCAGGTCCGTCATCACGAGGTCGAAATCGTCGTCCTCCAGAAACCGGAGGCCGTCTTCGGCCGAGGACGAACTGACCACGTCGTGACCCGTCTTGCGCAGGAACATCTCGAGCACCTGGCGAAGCGACGTGTCGTCCTCGATGACGAGAATGCGGGCCATCATCCATCCGGGTGTCGGCTCAAGGGAAAAAGGCCGCTGGGCGACGAGCGGAGCGGGAGACGGGATTCGAACCCGCGACGTCAACCTTGGCAAGGTTGCACTCTACCACTGAGTTACTCCCGCCCTGTCAAACAGCCGGGCGAATTGTTAGCGGGGGGACCTGCCAATGTCAAGCCTTCGTCGCGAGAGGCGATTGGGTGGCTGGCGTCTTGCCACGTGCACGTGCACGTGATCGTGGACGTGGACGTATATGAAAGAAATCGAGCAGCTCCGGGTCGTCCGCTCGCGCGTCCACGGACCGTGGAGGACCCTCGGGGGGACCTGCTCGCGTGGCTCACACCAGGACGAGTTCTCTCTGGACCGGACCGGTGACCTCGACGATCGGGTGGCCCTGCCCACCCGCCCGTTCCGCCGCCGGGGGCCGGACGAACACGTCAATCTCGGTGCGCACGGCCATGCGGCCCGGCAGGTAGATCCCCGGCTCCACCGAAAAGCAGATCCCAGGCATGAGCAGCCGCTCATCGCGGGTCTCGAGGTTGTCGAGGTTGACCCCATTTCCATGGACCTCGGTCCCGATGGAGTGCCCCGTGCGGTGGACGAAGAAGTCCCCGTACCCGGCCTCGCGCACCACCGCCCGGCAGGCGTCGTCCACCTCGAACCCCCGGCAGGGTTCTCCCGCCGCGAACCGCCCCCGCACGAAGGCCACGGCCGCGTCCCTCGCGCGGCAGGCGACCTCGAAGATGCGCGCGTACTCCGCAGGCGGGTCGTCCCCGGCGTACCCGCACCACGTGATGTCCGCGAAGATCGTCCTATCGCCGCGCAGGCGCGCCCATAGGTCCACCAGGATCGTGTCGCCCCGCCGGATGGGGACCGCGTTGTCGGGGGTGGGCAGGAAGTGGGGGTCAGCCGGGTGCTCGTTCACACCCACGATGGGCCATTCCCCCAGGCAGTCCAGCCCTTCCTCGTCAAGGCGCCGCACGATGAACTGCTGGACGTCGTACTCCGTCAGGGTCTCGCCGCATTGGAGCGCCTCCCGGATCCGCTCGAAGGCATCGTCCTTGATGCGGTGCAGGCGCCGTCCGGCCTCCACGTGGGAGCGGTAGCCCTCCTCGCCGATGCACGCCTCGAAGACCTGGACGAGGTCCGCGGACGAGACGACCGTGGCCCCGGCCGCCCGCACCAGGTCCAGGGTCCCCCCGTCCACGAGCGACACGTACGGGATCGCCCCGTCCGGCGAGTACTGCATCGCGACCGTGCGCCCCCCGACCAGGACTCGGAGTGTCTCGACCAGGTCCGCCCACGACAGGTAGAACCGCTTGTCGCCCGGTAGCGCGTCGAGCCTCGCCGGCTCCACCCGGCTCACCACGCGGACCGGCTCCCCGGACGCCGGGACCAGGTAGAACCACCGCCGCGACGTGAACGCGGTGATGTCCAGCCCCAGGATCCGGTACGCGATCGGGTCGCGGTTGTGAAAGTCGTAGAACAGCCACCCGTCCAGCCCCGCCGCGCGCAACGCCCCCTGGATCCGCTCGATCTCCACCATCTCATTCTCCTAACTCCAGAAAGGTCACGCCCGTTTCTCCCCGTGCACGGGATCGTGGACGTGGACGTTTACGAATAAAATCGAAATATTCCATGTCGTGCGCGTCCACGTCAACGTCCACGTTCACGTCCACGACACCCGTCACCGCCACCCAAGAAGGGACCCTTTCATCCCCATCCGTGCAGCGGAGCCCCATGCGGGACTCTCAAGAAACGTGGGCGTAGGCGTGGGCGTGGGCGACCACACAGGCGCCTCGGAACACCCTTCTCTCCACCGTCTTCTCGATCCGTGCGCGCCCGCTCGAAGCCGACTCACCCCCCGACCGCCTCACCCTCCCCGCCCATCATCACGTGGGCAAAGACCTTCGCGTCATCCACGAGGTTCGACACCCACGCGTACTCGTTCGGCTGGTGCCCCGTCTCGTCCATCCGGGACCAGACCACTGCGGGGAAACCAAGACGGCGCAACGCCGCGGCCACGGTTCCCCCCCCGACCCCCCGGGGCCGGGCCGCGACGCCATAGACGCGGTTCACCGCCCGGATGACCTGCCGCACCAGCGGGGCGTCGGGGGGCGTGGGTGGGGCCGCGTCCTCGCGCTGAACCACGTCAACCTGGACCACGACTCGGTGGTTGCGGGCGACCTCATCGCACAGGCCCCGCGTGACCGCGAGGACCTCCTCGACCGATACCTGCGGCAGGATGCGGCAGTCCACGTAAAAGACGTCCTCGCCCGGCACGGTGTTGATGTTCTCGACGTTGCGCTCCCGCTTCGTGGGTTCGAACGTGGACATCGGAGGGTCGAAGATCGCGTCCCGCGCATCGAATCGCGCGTGGAGGTCGCGCAGGCGCACCACGAGGTGCGAGGCCGCGACCATCGCGTTCTTCCCCCGGTGCGGGGTGCTTGCGTGGACCTGCCGGCCGACGGTGCGGACCTTCAACCACAGGATCGCCTTCTCCGCGACCTCCACGAGAGAGCCGTCCTCGTTCCCCGCGTCGGGGACCACGAAGGCGTCCTGCGGTCCAAACAGGTCCCGGTGGTGCTCCAGAAGCCACCGGATTCCGTGCGTGCTGCCAGTCTCCTCGTCGGATACGAATAGGAGCCCCACGTCCGTGGCGGGCTCGATGCCCGCCTCCCGCAGGGCCCTCGCCGCGAAGACCGACCCCACGAGTCCCTGGTGGTTGTCCTCGGCCCCTCGTCCCACGAGTTTGTCCCCCTCGACCTTGAGCGCGAACGGGTCGGACTTCCACCCGGAGACGTCGCCCGGCGGGACCACGTCCAGGTGAGTCATGAACCACAGGCGTCGCGACCGGTCTCTCCCCGGCAGGTGCACCACGAGATTGGGCCTCGGGACCCCGTTGTCCATCGCGGTCAGGCGCTCGGCCGCAGGCAGCCCGATCTCCATCAGGTACCGCTCCAGGAAATCGGCCTTCTCGGCCTCCCCCGGGCCACCGTTCGCGGGACCCACCGCGTTTCGTCGCGTCAACTCCGCCATCAGGGCGACCATCTCGCCCCGGGCCCCGTCGAGCCACCGCCGCACGCGGTCGAACGGGGTCTGTTCCTTCTCCCTGCGGGGACGGGGCATGGGAACCTCCGGAGTCGCTACTTGCACGCCTTCGAGACCTCGTGGGCCAGGCGGGAAACCCACTCGGTGTCCTTCGCGGCCTCGATCCACGCCGACGTGAAGTCCTGCGGATTCTGGAACCCGCACTTGCGGTAGATCTCCAGGATCCTGTCCATCTCGCCCTTCTTCTGGGCGCAATAGACCTCCTGATAGCAGGCCCACAGGCGGTCCTTGTCGAGGGCCGCCGGACCTCCTCCCGCCGCTTCCGGTCCTCCCGGACCCACGACCTCGGGTCCCTGGCCCTGGCCCGCCGGCGGCCCGGCGTCGGTCATCGCCGCTCGGGGAGCCGTGGGACCTCCCGGGTCCGTGGCCTGGGCGGCGGCCGGGGACGACGGGGCCGAGGGGGCCTGGTCGGATCGACAGGCCAGGGCCGCGACCGCGGCGGCCGCCAGGCTCGACGCGATGGTCGTTCGTCCGACGAGGGTCTTCATCTCGCTCGACCTCCTTTCACCGGCGGTATTGAACCAGAGCGGCCCGGGGTTTGGCAAGACCCAACGTTGAGAGGACCTTCCCCACCGTGGGCGTGAGCGTGGGCGAGGGCGTGGTCGGATCACCTGCTAGGTGATCGTCCTTGCCCAGGGATTGGGATCGCCCACGCCTACGCCCACGCCCACGCCTACGAGGATCCAGCCGTGGCCAGGCCGACGATCTTGGTTGGCACGAAAGGTGCTGGACATCCCTTGGACGACCCGTTACCCTGGAGGGGGCTGGACCGGCGGAGGACATAACCGCTCGCAGGGACGATGGAATCGTGAGCGGGAGATCCAGGACCCCGCCCAGGGGTATGAAAATATTGCGCATTGGAGTGTCACCAGCGGTCAAGGAGGCGCCATGAGACTCGATCCTACCGGGCGAGCGGCCGTCCTGGCATGCGTGTGCGTGGCGATGATGGGTACCGGCTGCGGCTCTTCCGACGGCGGAGGTGGAGACCCCGGACCCGGCGGCTCTGACTCCAAGGCCGATCCCGGGACCGACGCGGGGGCCGGGGTGGACACGAACGTGCCCGACCCGGGTCCTGGTGCGGACCTCCCCGCGGACCTCGCGACCCCGGACGGGCTGTCCTCGTTCGCCTCGCCCCTGGAGGGCGCCCCCTGTTCGCCCCCGACCCCGGCGCTCGTGATCACCGAGGTCATGGTGGACCCGAACGCGGTTGCGGACACCTACGGGGAGTGGGTCGAGGTCCACAACCCCAGGGCGACCCCGATTGACCTGAAGGACTGGTGGCTCCGGAGTTTCGGCCAGACCGACCACAAGGTGGCCGGGTCGGTGGTGGTCCCCGCGGGCGGGTACGTGGTCCTGTGCCGGAACTCCAGCCCCTCGCTCAACGGGGGAATCACCAACTGCGCTTACCAGTACAGCGGACTCTCCTTCGCGAATTCCTCGAACGACTCGGTGGAGCTGGCGGATCCGGCCCAGACCGCGGTGGACGTGGTCGCGTGGGTCGCAACTTCCTCGAAGAGCGCGCCGGTGGGCCGCTCCATCGCCCTGCGCCACCCATTCCTGGACAATGCGAGCATCGAGTTCCCCACCAACCCGAACGACCCTGCGTCGTGGGCAGGGCTGAACTTCAGCCCATCCCTCGTGCAGTATGGCAACGGGGACTACGGCACCCCCGGGGCAAAGAACACGGACGTCTGGCAGATCGTCGAGGCGACGGATTGCAACGACAACGAGATCTGCACCTACGACCTCTGCGAGGCCGGGGCGTGCCATCACGAGTGGAAGTCCGGGTGCTGTCACGCGAACGCGGACTGCAACGACGGGAAGTACTGCACGCAGGATGTCTGTGATACCCAGAACAACACTTGCTCGAACAATCCCGTTCCGAACTGCTGCACCCAGAACTCCGACTGCCAGGACGAGAACCCGTGCAACTATGATTATTGCTTCAACCATTCATGCCGGTTCTCCGCATACAACGTGGTCCCGGGGTGCTGCTGGGCCCCGGACAAGGACCCGGCCACGGGCCAGCCCTGGGACCCGCCCGAGAAGAAACAGCAGTACGCGGATGCCCAGTGCGACGACAAGAACCCGTGCACGAGCGGGGACTTCTGCGACCTCGGGACGAACGTCTGCCAGCCCGGCGAGCAGCAGGCCAACTGCTGCCTCGTCAACGCGGACTGCGACGACGGCAACCCCTGCACGTACGACTCGTGCTTTGCGAACCAGTGCTCTCACACAGTCAAGCCCGGGTGCTGCGTCCAGGACAGCGACTGCAAGGACACCGACCCCTGCACCCACGACGTCTGCACCCTGGGCTCCTGTCGGCACCTGATGGACCCGGACACCTGTTGTCCGAGCCACGCCTGGTGCGCGACCTACCACGAGGACGGCAACCCCTGCACCGACGAGAAGTGCCTCTACGACCCCGGCCTCGGCCTCAAGACGTGCCAGCACGTCTACAAGCCCCTGTGCGCGGTGTCCTGCCCGTATGTCGAGACCTTCAACGCCGCGACCACGTTCCAGAGCGTGGGCTGGGCCATCCACGATTTCGGCACCAACGCAAAGAACAACTGGTTCTTAGACGACACGGGGACGCTCGGCCCGGACAAGCACGTCCTGTTCACCTGGAACCCGACGACCGTCCTGGTCAAGAGCGTGAACGTCACGCCACTCGTGGACTGTTCCGCGGCCGAGGAGGACACGTGGAACACCACGAAGTCGTCCTACCTGGAATGGCGCATGGCCTACGACCACTACCAGGCCGGGCAGAACGTGACGCTGCGCGTGGTGGCCACCGCGGACGGCGACTACGAGAACGGCACGGTCCTGTGGGAGGCGACCACGGACCAGGACATCGAGTACGACATCTTCCACGCGCCGCTCCCGGCCGACCTGAAGTTCTCGACGCAGATCCAGGTCGGCTTCATGGTCGAGACGAACTCCACGGTGTATCTGGACTCGTGGCGCATCGATGACGTCAAGGTCGCGGCGGGCGTGCCCAACAACCTGCTGAAGGTCCAGGTGTGGCGGTGCACCGACGCCACGTGTTCCAAGATGAACGTGGACCCGAGTACCAAGGTCCAGGAGGTCCTCGGGGCCTTCCCGACCCTGACCATGGCGTTGACCGACCATTTCCGGTACCAGATCTGCTATCGGGACGTGGACGGCGGCGGGTACGAGTACTTCGGATTCCCCCACGCCGACCTCGACGCCGGGGGACCGCTGGACAAGCCCGGCTTCGTGACCGCGGTCCCGATCAACGGCCAGAACTCGTGCTCGGCGCACGCGGCCTCGGTGCAGTCGGCGTGCGGCAGCAACGAGGCGAGGTTCCTGTGCCTCGTGGACCTGAACCCGCAGAACAACGAGGCGTACGCCGGCGTCTATCGCGTCGGCATCCGCGCGTTCGACGAGTGGGACTTCTCGAACAAGCCCAAACACAGCCCCTTCGAGTCGCTGGGCAAGGCCGACATCGTCCTCCTGCTGCCCGACGGGTACCTGGTCTGGGCCCCGCTCGGGCTCACGGACCCGTCGGCCCTCGCGATCAAGGCGGCCATCGTCGCGTCCGGCCGGAAGGCCCAGATCGTCACCCGGCTCGACACGATCCCGGACCTCACCCCTTACGACGGCATCTTCGCGACCCTGGGCGTCCACGGGCGCTACCACGCCCTGACCGACGCCGAGGCAACGCTCTTGAAGGAGTACCTCGATGCGGGCGGCCGCCTGTACCTGGAGGGTGGCGAGTTCTTCTACACGGGCTACCCGCAGCCGGAGACGGTCCTGCATCCTTACTTCAAGGTCACCGGGACCTCGGACGGGGCCTCGAAACTGGACGGGCCGCTCGCGGGGCGCAACTTCGTGTGGGGCGTGGACCTCGGGTACAGCCAGAACCCCCTCTACAACGCCTGGAACGACCGCATCATCCACACGCCGGGCGAGGGCGGGCGCGAGGTCCAGCACAACGCGGGGACCCTGACGTTCGCGACGGCGGTGACCTACGATTCCGGGACCTACCGGTCCATCGGGTCGTCGGTCCTGTTCGGCGGACTCCAGGACGGCGCGGGCGGGGACACTCCGGCGGACCTGATGGGCAAGTACCTGTACTTCCTGGAAAACGGCTATCCGCCTTGCACCCAGGTCGAGGAATGCGAGGACTTCGAGGTCTGCACGGACGACTCGTGCACGGGCGGGGAGTGCGTGAACGCCGCGATCCCGGACTGCGTGCCGTGCAACGATGACCGCCAGTGCGGCGACGACCAGGCGTGCAGCGTCGCGAAGGGATACTGCGTGGACATCCTTTGCGACGGCACGACCCCCTGCCCGGTCAAGGCCGTGGCGGGCGCGGGCGAGGTCCCGCAGAACTTCGGGGCGACCCCGACCACGGTCGCGGCCAAGGTCACGGTGACGCAGCCCGGCCTCGTGCGCGACGTCCAGGTCAAGGCCGGGGTCGCTCACTTCTACCGGGGTGACGTGCGGTTGAGCCTGAAGGCCCCGGACGGGACCACGGTGATCCTGCGCGAGGCGAACCCGGCGGACGCGAAGCAGGACATCTTCGAGACGTATGACATCGGGGTGCCGGTCGCGGGTGGCCAGACCCTCGATGACTTCATCGGCAAGGTCCTGGTCGGGGACTGGCGACTCGTGGCCGAGGACACGAACCCCCTAATCTACAACGGCCAGTTGCAGGGATTCCGGTTCTATGCCTCGTTCGATTCGCCCTCGTGCACGGTCCCCGGCGAGTGCGACGACCAGAACCTGTGCACCACCGACGAGTGCGTCGGCAACTACTGTCTCTGGACGCCCAGGGACTGCGACGACCAGGATCCGTGCACCCTGGACGGGTGCGACCCGGCCACGGGCCTGTGCACGCACGAACCCCTGCCTGGGGCCGGGTGCGCGTGCGCGCGGCACTCGGACTGCCCCCCGGACGAGGTGTGCCTCGCGGACGAGTTTTTCTTTGGGCGCACGGCAGGTGCTGTCTGTGACCCAGAGACCGGCCCTCCGGACTGCCACTGCCGGCCGATCTGCGACGCGACTGTGTACGGGGCGGACTGCCGGACCTTCCCGCTGGCGAGCGGCCTGCCCGTCGCGATCCCGGACGCGAACCCGGCAGGCGTGACAAGGACGAGGACGGTGTCCGGCGAGACTGGCGTGGTCCGCGAGGCCTGGGTCAAGGTGGTCACGGACCACACGGCCACCGGGGACCTGGTGGCGAAACTCTGCCGCGGCGCCACCTGCGCCTTCCTGCACTACCTGAGCGGCGGCAACGATGACGGCTTTTACAAGGTCTTCGAGTACGACCCGTCGGACGGCCCCGGGGACATGACGCTGTTCAAGGGCCTGTCCCTGAACGGGGACTGGACCCTGACCGTCAGCGACAACCTCGGGGGCGACACGGGGACGTGGAAGGCGTACTCGGTCTATGTGCTGCGCACCGGGTGTTACCAGAAGTCGGACTGCGACGACGCCAACCCCTGCACGATTGACGACTGCACGGTAACCGAGGACGAAGGGACCTGCACCCACACGGCGGTCCAGTGCGAGCCGACCGGCAACCCCTGCAAGGTCCGCGAGTGCAACCCGGCGAACGGCCAGTGCGAACTGAAGGACCAGGCCGACGGGACCGCGTGCGAGGACGGCCTGTACTGCACCGAGGAAGACTCCTGCCAGGCCGGGACCTGCACGGCCGGTCCGGCCAAGGACTGTTCGTACCTGAACGGCAATTGCGTGGTCGGGGTCTGCGACGAGGCCCTCGACTCGTGCAAGGCGCAGAAACTGACGAACGGCGAGCCGTGCGACGCGGGAGAACCGTGCCTGGGCGGGGATTACTGCGACGCGAACGGCGACTGCCAGCAGGGCAGTGTCCCGGCCTGCCCGTGCACGAAAGACGCGGACTGCGTGGACGATGGGGACAAATGCAACGGGATCTTGGGCAAGTGCAACCTCCAGACTGGTTTCTGCGAGTTGTCGCAGCCGCCGGTGGATTGCGAGGCCACCAACCCGCCCCTGCCCGAGTGCAAGGTCTATCAGTGCATCCCGCTGACCGGCGCGTGCGTCGAGAAGAACGCGCCGAACTTCAGCCCGTGCGAGGACGGGCTCTACTGCACCGTGGGCGACTACTGCGAGAGCGGCACCTGCCTGCCCGCGGTGGCGCGGGACTGCTCGGCGCTCGACGACAAATGCCTGGACGGGGTCTGCGACGAGGGCTCGGACGCGTGCGTGGCCCAGCCCAAGGCCGTGGGCACCGCGTGCGAGCGCGACGGCCAGGGATGCACGATTGACAAGTGCGATGCCGCCGGGGACTGCGTCTTCGATTCCAACGTGGACTGCTCGTGGATGAGCGAGGAGTGCAACCCGGCCATCTGCCAGAACCTCGGCTGGGGCTCGTACGAGTGCATCCACGACCCCGCCCCGGACGGCTCGCCCTGCAGCGACGACGGGAACTTCTGCACGGACGACACCTGCCTCGCCGGGGCATGCATCCACACGGTACGCGAGCACTGCCAGACGTGCGGGACCAATGCCGACGAGCCGTGCCCGTGCGGAGGACAGCATTCCTTCGATGCCGGGGACAATACCTGCGGGACCCTGGACTCGTGCGTGGGCGGGATTGACGGGGCGGGTCAGGGCCTGTGCTACCCGACGTGCGGCCAGCCCGAGAACCCGGCCGTGCCCGGGACGTGCATCGAGGCCTTCTCCGGGGTGATTGACAAGCCCATCAGCGAGAAGAACACTCCGGAGACCCCGAACGGGTGCACGACCGACAAACTGACCGTGACGTCCTCGTACCAGTACGTCGCGGAGGCCCTGGTCAAGGTCGAGGTGATCCACACGTACCTTGCGGACCTGACCGTGGAGGTCATTGACCCGCAGGGATACGCGCATCCGGTCTGGAACCACATCGGCTTCGGGGAGGACAACTTCTACAACACCTTCGATTACTCGTTCCCGGTGCCGCACCCGCAGATCCTGACGTCCGGCGTACCCATGTGCTCGCTGAACGGGGAACTCCTGGCCGGCGACTGGTACATCCGCGTGTGCGACACGGGCCAGGGGAACGGCGGGTTCCTGCACCAGTGGTCCCTGACGTTCCGGGGCAGCAACGCCCCGAACCTGAACCCGGGCCACCGCTGCGAGGACGCGATCGACATCGGAAACATTGACATCAACCCGGCCCAGCCGTTCTCGGGCACGACCGAGTGCTCGGTCAACATCGTCCCGATGTCGGGGTGCGGCGCGTCGCCGGGGCCTGACCGGATCTACAAGTTCTCGCTGTCGGTGCCGAAGCGCGTGACCATCACCCTCCCGCAGCCCAACAAGGACCTGATCCTCTATTTGAAGGAGACGGTGGGCGGGTCGTGCGACCCGACGGGGTCGATTGCCTGCTCGAACTCTGATGGGGCCGGCGGTGCGGACGAGGTCATTGACCGCCAGATCCTGACTCCGGGGACGTACTACGTCGGGGTGGATACGAACGGAAGTCCTTACGACTACGGCCCGTTCACCTTCTCGATCCGTGTGCGCACGCTGCTGGCCGACGGCGAAGACTGTGTGGACCCGGTCCTTGGGCCCCAGGACCTCGACTGTCTCAGCGGCCACTGCCGCAACGGGTACTGCTGCAACCCCGGTCCGCTGGGCCTGAATGACTGCTGCCCGGGTGCGGAGTGGCCCGTGCCACCGAACGGCAGCGACCCCGAGGCGATCAAGCAGGACCCGGCCTGGATCTCGGCCAACGCGGTCTGCCCGGCCCAGTACAAGGACGCCCCGGTCTGCGACCCGGACCCGGAGCCGGACCAGGGCGACTTCCTGAACGCCTGCGAGGGCCACCGCTACGACGCGAACTGCGTGGCCCACGTTTGCACCAAGACCTACGTGGACGACGACGTCGCCTGCGACTCGTCGGTCCTGTCGAACCGGTGCGGGCTCTACATCTCCGAGTACTGCGGCGACGACGGGCCGTTCCCGCCCGGGGCCCAGACCGCCCCGAACTGTTTGACCTCGTGCCTGCAACCGGGCACGACGTGCACGCAGCACTCCGACTGCGGCCAGAGCGCCCGGTGCGTGAACGGAAAGTGCGAGAACGACTCCCTGTGTGACCCAATCGCGCATTGCGACGTGGACCCGCAGAACGCGCAGAACTCAATCTGCCTGAACGACCTCGCGGACGGGGGCGTCTGCAATGAGGATTCCGACTGCGTGAGCGGCCACTGCCAGAACGGGTACTGCTGCCAGGCCGGCGACTGCTGCCCGACCAACGACCCGGCCGGGGCGCTCGCGTGCCCGGCGTCCTACACGGTGCCCCCGTCCTGCAACCAGAGCACCACGTGCGACGGCGAGAGGAAGGATCCGGTCTGCGTCAACCACATGTGCGGCCAGGTCACGGTGCAGGACGACTGCGCCTGCGGTGGACTGATGGCCTTCAACTGCGGGCTCTACGTGCCGCAGTTCTGCGCGAGCGCACCGAACCCGCCTGACCCGGATGCCCCACCCGGTTCGTGCACGCAGTCGCCCTATCCGATGCCGGCAGACGACCCGGACAAGAATGCCTGGGAGTCTCCCAAGCCCGAGTGCCCGACCTCATGCCTGGTTCAGGCGTCGTCCTGTACGCAGCACTCGGACTGCCCGTACGGCGGCTGCAACCTGGTGGCCGGCCAGTGCGAGGACGACCGGATGTGCCTGGACGTCGCGAACTGCGACCCCGACCCGGGGAATCCGTCCAACTCCATTTGCAAGGCGGACCTGCCTTATGGCTATCCATGCGACGAGGACCGCGACTGCAAGAACTTCGCGGACCCGGCCTTGGATGGCCACTGCCAGAACGGATACTGCTGCCTGACGGGTGACTGCTGCGCGATTGACCTCGGCGGTTCCTGCGACCCACAGCAGTACCCGTTCGGCTGCCCGAACCGCGACGTCTGCCCGACCCCGAACCCGCCCAGCGGGTACTGGGCGCCCAGCGTGTGCGATGACCAGACCACGTGCCAGGGCCACCGGGTGGAGGCGGTCTGCAACTCGACCTTCACGTGCGGGAGCACCGATGTCCCGGACGACCGCGGGTGCACCTCCGACATGGTCTCGGACGTGTGCGGCTGGTACGTGCCGGTCTATTGCAACGGCCAGGAGAACCAGTCCGACCCGCCGTGCCCGACCACCTGCACGGCCGACGCGGGGTGCGACCCGAACGCCCATTGCGACCCGCCGCCGGCCCTGACCGGTTGCGACGAGCCCCTGTGCGCACCGGACGAGTCGCTGCTTCAGCCGCAGTGCGTCTATCCGGACGGGATGTGGTCGTGCAAGTTCGACTACGACGCCCACCCGCCGGCCGCGGATGGGTCGGGCATGATCTGCCAGCCGAGGAAGCCCAATGACTGGGCGTGCAACGAGGCCACGGACTGCCTGTCCGGGTACTGCCAGGTCCATTTCTGCTGCGACGTGGGTGGGTGCTGCCGCGGCTGCCGGGTGACCGGCTGGGTGCCGGCCATGGGCACCGGCGGGACTGATGACACGTCGCAGAGCGGCGTGCGCGCCCAGAGCATCTGGGGCCAGTCGACGACGTCCGGCTTCCTGGACGGCACCCCGGTCTGCAAGACGGCCGGAGACGCCTGCAAGTTCGGCCCGTGGAACTCGTCGTGCCCGAGCGGTCAGGTCTGCGTCGAGATGGGTGCGGGCCAGACCGACGTGTGCATGCCCGCGGGGACCTGTACACCGGCCTGCTCCGGCGGCCAGGTGTGCGCGCTCGTGGGCACCGGTGGAGACCTCGGCATCTATCCGACCTCGGTCCGGCCGATCCAGGGCCCGCCCGACTCGCCCACCGGTGGCGGCGTCTCGCCATAGCCCCCATTCCTGGGCGTGGGCGCTGGCGTGGGCGTGGGCGAAGCCGAAACCCTTCGCAGTCGCGCAAAGGTCCCACCTCAAGATCGCCATGCGGTCAGGTTGGTCCCTGGGGACGCGAGGTTGCTTGCGGCGGTGAGGCGATCGCTACCGAATCTCGTATCCGCTAGAATGATCCACTCTCGAACCCCGAGGTCACGGGATGACGAGGACGAGGCTCGCGATGGTGGGGGTGGGGCTGGCCTGGGCCTGCGGGGGCGGGGGCGGGACCCCCGGCACCGACTCGCGACCGGACATGGTGGACGACCGGGGGCCGGTAGAGGTGGAGGACCCCGCAACTGCCGAGCCAGCGCCTGACACGGGTGCGTCGGACGACGCGACTCGAGAACTGGACGACGCGACCGGCGGGCCGGACCACGGGACGGAGCCGGACCGCCCCGAGGACGCCGGGACGCCCTCCGGCGACGTGGGGCCCGAAGACCCCCGAGAGCCCTCCGACGCGAACCTGCCCGGGGACGCTGACGGAATCGAGCCGTGCCCCGACGACGGGCTTTTGTGCACCGAGGTCTTCCGCGACGAGGCCGGGGACTGCATCACGGTCCTCCAGCCGGGGTTCTGCCTCATCGGAGGGGCCTGCTGGTTCGCGTACCAGCCCGACCCGGAACACCCGTGCCTCTTCTGCGTCCCGGACCTCGACACCAGCGTGTTCAACCCGTTCGAGGGCCTCCCCTGCGACGACGGCGAGCCGTGCACCGCCGGGGACACGTGCGGGCCGGCCGGGGAGTGCCGGCCCGGTGGACCCACCGACTGCAACGACCTCAACGGGTGCACGGTGGAGTGGTGCGAGCCCGGCGAGGGCTGCCGCTACCAGCCGTATGACAGCGTCTGCGACGACCAGAATGTCTGCACCTACCAGGACCACTGCGAGCAGGGTCGGTGCGTGGGGCTGAACCTCCCGTGCAAGGACACGAATCCCTGTACGGACGACGGGTGCGACCCGAACACCGGGTGCGTGTTTCCGTTCAACGAGGTGGATTGCGACGACGGGGACGCGTGCACCGAGGGCGACCGGTGCTCGCAGGGGGCGTGCGCCGGGACGCCTGCGGACTGCGACGACGGGGACCCCTGCTCGCTCGATTCGTGCCTGACGGCGTTCGGCTGCCACCACGAGTGGCACTACGGCTCGTGCGACGACGGGAACGCCTGCACGGTGAATGACTATTGTAACGCAAGTCATCAGTGCACTGGTTATCAAGCATATTGCTATGATGGGAACCTTTGCACGGACGACACGTGCGACCCCGCTGTCGGCTGCGTGTATTCGCCGAACGACAACCCCTGCGACGACGGGGACCCGTGCACGATGGACGACCGGTGTGACGGCGGGACGTGCGGCGGGGTGCCGAAGGACTGCGAGGACGGCAACTGGTGCACGGTGGATACGTGCGACGTGCACGGCTGCCACCACGCGCCCACGACCGGGTCCTGTGACGACCATGACGCCTGCACCGAGGGGGACACATGCGCCACGGGCCAGTGCGTCGGGCTCCCGCGGGACTGCAACGACCACCATCCCTGCACGTCCGACTCGTGCGACCCGGCCAAGGGGTGCGTCCACACGCCGACCGCGAGCCTGTGCGACGACGGGGACCCCTGCACCACCGGCGACCACTGCGAGGCCTCCCAGTGCGTCGGGACTCCGAAGCCATGCGACGACGGGGATCCGTGCACACTGGACACGTGCACGGGCCAGGGCGCCTGCACCCACATCCCCCACTCGGGACCGTGCGACGACGGGGACGCGTGCACGGCGAACGATACCTGCACCGGAGGAACTTGCGCGGGCGAACCCCGCGACTGCAACGACCAGAACCCCTGCACGGTGGACGGGTGCAATCGTACGTGGGGCTGTGTCCATTCCCCGAGCGAGCCCCAGCCTTGCGACGACCACTCGGTCTGCACCACGAACGACCACTGCGCGGACGGCGTCTGCAAGGGCATCCCGATCTCGTGCCACGACGGGAACCTCTGCACCCGCGACGAGTGCGACCCGATCGGGGGATGCTATTTCGTCCCCTTCGAGGGGACCTGCGACGACGGGAACATCTGCACGGCGGACGACCGCTGCGCCAGCGGCACCTGCCTTGGGACCTCGCTGTTTACGGGCACAGTGGCCAGGAGCGCGACCCTGGCCATCGGCGTGTCCGGCAACCCCGGCCAGGGTCTCGACGTGGACGACAATCCCGCGACCTGCGCGCCCAAGGGGTCCTGCGTGAAAGGGATCGACAACGCCTTCGCCACCTTGTCGTGGCTGTTCAACCCCGAGGTGACAAAGGCCGTGGCCGCGGGGACCTTTGCCCTGCTCCTCGAGTGGCGGACCGCATCGGGGGACGAGACCACCGGGGACCTGAACCTCTACTACGGAGAGCGTTGGCCCGGGGCCTCGTGCGAACCGGCGGCCCCGGGCTGCCAGTGGGCGGTGTATCCCTCGATGATCTCCGGGACCTGCCAGCCCCTGTATGGCTTCGACGACGCGGTCCTGAACGGGAACCTCCTGAGCGGCGGAGGCCCGCAAGCCATGGCCCCGCTGTACCTCGTCTTCGGAGGCCTGCGCATCCTCGTCATGATCGAGGCGGCCCGCATCGAGGTGACCCTGTCCCTGTCGGGCGGGGAGAACCTCGGACAGGGGGTCCTCGCGGGTGGGATCGACAGCCAGTCCCTCGTGGCCGCGCTCCAGGCCGCACCCGCGGACCAGTTCCCGCCCCCGTACACGCGGGACCTCGTGGTCCAGTACGTGACCCTGTACCTCCTGCCCGACCTCGACCTCGACCACGACGGCTCGGCGGAGTCCGTGTCCGTGGGCCTGCCCTTCACGCTCGTGCCCGGGCAGATCATCGGGCCGTTGTGAAGTCCCTCCGCGACCGGGCGGCTGATCGAAAAAAGACTACAAAGAAACTCTCCCACCAACTTGAAAACGGGCTCCCTCGCACCAAAGAGACAGCCGACATCCGTGCCCCCGCACCGCGATTCTAGGTCGTTTCATCCGACAGGGTCTGCAACGTCGGTGGGCGACTTGACACCCGCCCCGAAAGGTCGTACATAGAGACCGCTTTGGCCGCGCGAAAGTGGCGGAATTGGCAGACGCGCAAGATTCAGGTTCTTGTGGGCTCACGCCCGTGGGGGTTCAAGTCCCCCCTTTCGCACCGCGCTAGATCAACGGGAGTGACTCGTGGCTGTGGAACCCGCGGCTGCGTGGCGCAGGATGCTCCAGACCGCCCAGGCCTGGCTCGATGCCCAGGCCAGCAAGGCGCGGCAGGCGCGCCGTACGGCCAGCCGGCTTGCGAGGATGTGCGCCGAGGCCGGCGCGACGCGTGTCGTCCTGTTCGGGTCGCTCGTCACGGGGGAATGGCGCCGCGGCGATATTGACCTGGCGGTCGAGGGGCTGCCGGGGGAGGCGTTTTTCCCGCTGCTCGGCACCTTGCTCATCGAGGCGCTGCCGTTTTCGGTGGACCTGGTCGCGATCGAGGATGCACCGGCCCCGCTCCGGGACCGCATCGAATCCGAAGGAGAGGTGCTCGTTGACCGCCGCTGACTTCCAGGAGCGAGCGCTCCGGGTCCTCGCAGCCGAGGTCGAGGCGGACCTGGGGTCCGCGTCAGAGATCGCAACCATCGTCGCCCCACTGGCGGAACGAGCGCGCCACGAGGACGACAGCGCGGTGCTCGCGGCGCTGGCGCTCCGGATCGAGCACTTCTACACCGCCGTCGAGACCCTCCTCCTTGAGGATCGCGAAGGTCGTGGACGGTGTCGTGCCGGAGGGGGATACCTGGCACCAACGGCTTCTCAAGCAGGTCTCGCTCGAGATCGCCGACACGCGACCCGCCTGCCTGTCCCCCGAGACCGTCGAGGTCCTGAGGCCGCTGCTCGGGTTCCGCCACTTCCTCCGACATGCCTACGCGGTCAGGCTTGATCGGGCGAAGGTGCTGGCGCGTGCGGGCAAGGTGGCGTCGGCGGAACCAGCCGTGAGCAGGGACATCCGGGCATTCCTCGCGTTCGTCGAAAGACTGTGGACGGTCGGGTCCGGCTGATCGGCGGCTGGTGCCGGACTCACCCTCAAGTTCCGCGAGGACACGAGGAATTGCGATGCTCCGGCGGTGGGCGATGGTGAATTGCGATAACGCCCGACCGGCCACCCACGGTCGCGTGCTATCATTCGGCCGTGACACCTGATTCCACGAGCCCACCCGCCCCGCCCCCTGGTGAGGAGGACCTGAGCGGGCAGGTCCTCAACGGCAAGTATCGCCTGGGCGCCTGCCTTGGCCGCGGCGGATTCGGCGCGGTGTACGAGGCGACCCACCTCCTCGCCCGGGCGGACCGGGCCGTCAAGGTCATCCACCGCAACCGCCAGGCCGACCCCGCATCGTATCGCCTGTTCCTGAACGAGGCGAGGGCGGTCATGCGCCTCGATACCCCGCGCGCCGTGCTCGTCCACGACGTGGACACGAGCCAGGACGGGCGCCTGTTCATCGTGATGGAACTCCTGCGCGGCCGCTCCCTGCGCGACCACCTGCGCAACCACCTGCGCAGTCGCCTCCCGGTCGCGGAGGCCGTGCGCCTCGCGACCCAGGTCTGCGAGGCACTCCAGGCCGCCCACGCGCGCGGCGTCATCCACCGGGACCTCAAGCCAGGAAACGTCATGCTCGTCCCCGGTCCCGGCGGCGGCCTCGACGCCAAGGTCGTGGACTTCGGGATCGCCCGCCTGTATAGCCTGACGAACACGGGCGAGACCTCCACCGAACTCCACCTGGGGTCCACGGGCACCCCTCCCTACATGAGCCTTGAGCAGTGCCGGGGCCTGGACGTGGACGGCCGGTCCGACCTCTATTCCCTCGGGGTCATGCTGTACGAGATGCTGGCGGGCCGCACCCCGTTTCGGTCCAACACGGACCAGGGGTATCTGATCGCCCACGTCACCGAGACCCCGCGCCCGCCCTCCACGGTCTGTCCCGCAGCCGGCATCCCGCCTGACCTGGACCGGCTCGTCCTGTCCCTGCTCGCCAAGTCCCCCGCGGACCGCTTTCGGGACGCCGCGACCGTGGCCACTGCCCTGAAGGCCCTGTCGGCCCCCCGGGCCCGTCCGCGCACCCTCCCCCTGATCGTGGGGGCCGCCGTGGCAGCCATGGCGGGGCTCACCGCGGCCTGGTGGTTGTGGGTCCGCGGGTCCCCGCGTCACCTCTCGCAACCCGTCCCGGCCCTCTCCTTGCCCCAGGAGTCGTCGGCCCGCGACTCCGGTCCGACCACCCCGAGCCAGGACCTGCCAGGTCCCGCCTCGGCCCGGGACGCGGCCCTTGACTCGACATCGCCCTTTCCGACCCCAGCGGTCGCGCCCGCGGCCCATTCTCCTCGGGCGGCCTCTGCGGCGCCTGGGCCCCGCCCGCCGCCCACGCGACCCCCGTCCACCGGGCGCCCGACGGGCACCCGGGCAGAGCCCCCTGGACGCACCGCAAGACCCGCCGCGTCCCCGGCCCCTCCTGGCCCTGCACCGCGCGCGCCGGCCACGTCCCCCCCACCCCGACCCAGCCGCGCGCCAGCATTGGAGACCCCTCGCCCCCGCGGTCACGAGGACCCCTGGGACGCCGCCTTCGATGAACTCGAACGCGAGATCAGGAAGCAGAGGCGACGGTGAGGAACGACCCGCCCACCGTGACTGGCTCCCGGGGGGGCCTGACCCCCGTCGAGGATGCCCTCCGCGTCTCCACCCTGACCCTCGCGTTCGGGCCGGACCCGGCTCGCTGGGGCGAGCGCGCCGTGCCAGGCTCCGGCCCATTCCCGTTGAACCGCTCGGCCCCGGTCTTCCCCGGAGGCCCCCTGGCCGACCCCGAAATCAGTCGCGTCCACCTCTGCCGACATCGCGGATCGCTGTACCCCGAGAGGCCCGCGATCGCGACCCAGACTCCTTGATGCGCGGATGATTGCGAAGCGTGAGCGGCGTCCGGGACCTCCGGGTCCATCCGTCCCTCGCGTTTCCCGCGATCGAACATGGCGCGATCTGGGGCCTCCTGGAATGCAAGATCGCGAACGTGAACCGAGTCTTGACCGGCCGGGTCGAGCGCGTCGGACCCGAGCGGATGCCTCCACCTTCGACGAAGTCGCGCTCTTGAAAGGGGGCGTGTTGGTTGGGAGGGGGTTGGACGCAGGGCGCGAGCAGGCGCTCGCGCCGCCCTACGCGAGCAGCGTTGGCTTCGCCGACGTTTCGCTTTGGCCTTGCCAATGCGAAACGTTCGCGTCTCCAGGGGCCGGTGGAGCGCCCGCTCGTACCCGCCCGGCATGCCCGTCTGGTATCATCGCGTTGGAGGACGTCATGGACGGCCGGGACCCACGGGAGGAGAGCCGCTACACCCGGTCCGTGGACGAGGTCCCGCCCGAGGACCTCGAGGCGATCCGCGAGAACATCCGCTGGTTCCTGCGCTTCACGCCGCGTCAGCGCCTGCGGATCGCACAGGCGCACGCGGCGGAGGTCTTGCGACTTCGGCGCATGAGGAGGGTCGGTCGTGGAACCTGAGCCGATCCTCGACATCGCGACCGTGGTGTCCGGCCTTGCCTCGCGAGGCGTACGGTTCCTGGTGATCGGGCGGCAGGCAATGATCCTGTACGGGGCCCCGGCCCTGACCTTCGACTGGGACCTGTGGGTCCATCCCGACGACCGGCAGGCCGCGCTCTCCTGGCTGGTCGGGGAGAGGGGTTTCGAGTCATCGCGGGGCGTGGACGACCCGGTGCCCATCGTCTCGGTCTTCGGCGGCGCGCGCAAGATGGACCTGTTCTTCTATCGCGCCGTGCGGAACATCGAGGGCGAGGACCTGACCATCGAGGACGCCCTGGCCGCGTCGGTCGAGTTCGCGGACCCCGACGACCCTGCCTTCCGCGTCCGGGTGCCGTGCCCGGAGCACCTCGTCCTCCTGAAGAAACTGCGCCCCCGAAACGCGAAGGACGAGGAGGACATCCGGTACCTCCTCGCCCTGTCCGGCACGGACCAGGACCCGCGCAACCGGACCTGACGAGGGTGTTGATGAAAGGAATCCCGTCGCGAGCCCCTGCTCGCGCCGCCGTACGCGAGCGGCGTTGGCTTCGCCGACGTTTCGCATTGGCCTTGCCAATGCGAAACGTTCGCGTCCCCAGGGGAACCTGGAAGAGACGAAGTCGCGCTCTTGAAAGGGGGCGGCAGAGGGTAAGAGGGTCAGAGTGCAAAGGGTTACGGAACCGACCTCGAAGGACGAAAACCCAGGAGGTCGCTGCGGAGGCCCGGGACGAACCAGTCGCGGCCCGTGGCCCGGACGTACCTGGCGACGCTGTACCAGGAGCCGCCCCGAAACACCCGGTACGAGCCCGCAGGGGATTCCCAGGCACTCCCGTCGGAAGGCGCACCGTTGTACGAGTCGTGATACCAGTCCTGGACCCACTCCCCCACGTTGCCGGCCATGTCGCACAGGCCCTGCTCCGTGTTCCCCTTTGGCTTCGAGCACACGGGCCAGGTCGAGTTCCTGCCGCAGCCACAGGGATCCGAATCCGTGCAAACGCGAGGATGCCCCATCACGGCCCGCTCGCACGTCGCCTCCTCGTTCCCCCAGGGGTACGTCCAGTCCCTGCCGCCGCTGCGCGCCGCGTACTCCCACTCCGCCTCGGTGGGAAGTCGTCCCCCGACCCACCGCGAGAAGGCGACCGCCTGATGCCAGTCCACGCAGTTCACCGGGTGGTCGTCGCGGCCAGACTTGCCCCAGTTGCAGTCACCGCCGGTGTCCGGCTCCGTGCACACCCCGGCCTCCACGCACGCCCGGTACTGCCGGACCGTCACCTCCGTCCTCGCGACCTGGAACGTCCCCACCGTGACCCGGTGCACCGGCTTCTCGTCCGAAGCGCCGTCCTCGGACCCCATCCTGAACGTCCCCCCGGGGATCGTCACCCACTCGATCCCCGCCTTCCCCGCCGAGGGCCCGCCCGCCACCACCGGGGACGACGCCTCCCGGAGCCTCACCTCCACCGCCACCGTCCGGTCCGCCGCGACCAGGGCCATCTTCGATTCCGTGTCGTACCCCGGCGACGACACTTCCACCCGATACTCCCCCGCCGGCACCTGCGCCGGGCCGTACGGCAGCGACGTGGCGAGGCGCCCCCTGTCCCCGAACCCCGCCGGCCCCGTGATGTCCACCCGGGCCCCCTGGGGGCTCCCCTCCACCCGCAGGTACCCGACCTCCGGCCTGATCTCGCCCACCCGCTCCACCCGCGCCGGGGCCGCCACGCCCCCGGGCGGAGGCGGCGGGGGCGGGGGCGTCACCGTCGAGCCCGGAACCAGGCCCGTCCCCCCGGGCACGATGCGCCTCATCAGCCGCGGCGCCATCTCCCGCACCCAGGACACCACCCCAGCACGTCCTTCGCCTCGCCCTGCTCCGACGCGAGCAGGACCCCCGTCCTCGCCTCGTACGCCTCGAGCGTCACCCCGAACAGACCCCCGATGTCCCGGACGTTGCCCCCCACCACGAACCGCGCCTGCAACTTCCTCCCGATCTCCGCGTAGCACATCCCGGACATGCACACCCGCTCCTGCGGGGGCACGATCAGGTCCATGTTCTCGCGCGTCATCGCGTGGTACACCCGGCGGTCCAGCCCCTCGGCCGCGGCCTTGCGAACCGCGTCCGTCACGTACTGGATGTCGTCCAGGGTCAGGCGCTTCGAGCGGTTGTCCAGTTCCAGCACCGCCACCAGTTCCAGCCCCGCGCCAGGCGCCTGGGCCCGCGGGGAGTCCTCGAGACCCGCGAACACGCCCCCCCACACGGCCATGATCGCGAGCCACCTACCGAATGGTCTGAAGTACCCGGCCCACATGGTCGTCCTCCGCGCCCCGCAGGATCGCCCGCACCACCCCCCGGCCGTCCGTCACCACGGACACGGGCAGGGTCAGGCCACCCTCCCGGCCGTCCCTCAACCCGAAGGCGTCCACGATGACGCCATTGCCGTCCCAGATCAGGGGCAGGCCGTCCAGGCCGTTGTCTTGCACGAAGCGGGCCACCTTCTCGCGTTCCTCGAGGAGGTTCACGAGGAGGACGCGCACGCCCGCGGCCTCGAGGCGGTCGCGGCCCCGCGAGACCTGACGGACCTCCTCGACGCACGGCCGGCACCACGTGGCCCAGAACACGACCAGGAGGCCGCGCGTCCCGGGCAGGCGCAACAGGCGCTCGGAGGAGTCGGCGGTGGTGGGGTCCACGCCCACGGAGGCCACGCGCGGGAGGGGGCGGCCGACCTCGGCGACCCCCTGGCGGTCCGGCGGGCGCGCCAGGGCGGACAGGGAGAGGTGGAGGGTGAAAAAGACGAGGAAGGTCCTGGACATCTCGGCCCCCCGGCGGGAAGGTCGGGAGGGAGTAAAGCATGGAGGTCGCGGGGTCAGGGGTCCTCGAAGGCATCGAGGAAGGCATCGCGTGGAATGCGGGCCTGCGTGCAGATCGCGCGAAGCGTGCACCCCTTGATGCGCGGGTGGTCGGGCAGGGTGAGAGGTGTCCTGGTCCCGTCCGGTTCCTCCCGAACCATCGCGATGTGCTGCCTCTCGCGGACGAGGCTGAAACCGAGCGCCTGAAGCGCCTTCAGTACCCGTGCCTTCGGCGCGTCTGCCGGGAAGCGTCTGCTCACACGGTCACCGTGGCCTCGCCCAGGAAGGCCTCCATCACCTCGGGAGCATCCCCAAGGACCTGGTTTCCGAAGGTCTCGATATGGAAGCGGATCGCGGATTCCACGTCCCGGAGTGCCTCCTCGAAGGTTTCGCCCTCGCCGACCACGACTCCCCGCAAACCGAGGGGATAGGCCACGTATCCCTCCTCGTGGCGTTCGACCACGACCTTGAACCGCCTGTCCATGGGCCGTCTCCTCTTCGCCGGGCCGCGGATTCAATGTAGCGCGCGGGCCGGCGAGGGTCAAGGAGAGCAATCCGCGATTGACCCCGGCGGGGGGAGGTGGTAGGAACGCGCGAGGAAGGGGGAGGGGATGCGCGCAAAGGTCGTCGCGGCTGCGAGCCCAGGCCTGCGGGTGCCGGGGCGCGCCGTGCGTGGCCGTGACGCTGCCGGCCGCACGGGGCTGCCACCGCTCGGACAGGGAGGAGGCCCGGCGCGAGGTCCTGGCCGCCATCGCGGGCGGCGGGGAGGACCCGGAACGGGCGCGGGCGGCGTGGGCCCCGGTGGTCCCGATGGCCCCGGGGCCGTGAGGACGTGGCGACGGACACACAGCGATGGACATGAAAAGGGCATCCTGTTCGACGTATGTGACAGCGGGGATGGTGGTCGTGGTGCTCGCGGGGTGCCAGAGCGAGGCCGAGAGACTCCAGGCCCGGTCGCTGTACTACCTGGCGCAGGTCGAGAAGATCCTCGAGACGCACGCGGGGAGGACGGACCAGGCCCTGGCGGAACTGGACCGCTACTTCGAGGAGCACGGCGGGGAAATCCGCGAGACGAACGCACGGGGGCGGGAGTTGTTGAAGGCGATGTCGCCGCAGGAGCGCGAGGAATTCGTGCGGCGGTCGCTCGAGACGGCGAAGCCCCTCAAGGAGCGGATCGAGACGCTCGCCAGGACGTTTCCGAATCCCCCCGAGATCGTGAATCGGTTGAAAGGGTTGATGTGATGGGAGGGGGGGCGCGAGCAGCGCTCGCGCCGCCGTACGCGAGCGGCGTTGGCTTCGCCGACGTTTCGCATTGGCCTTGCCAATGCGAAAC
>FWPU01001522.1_pt1 | contig 69039 bp, 54 predicted proteins | sample 2228361 | NCBI WGS metagenome assembly FWPU01 (sample SAMEA103939777, study PRJEB20133) | metagenome
TGCTCCCGGCTGGTAGGTCGGGGTTAAGGTGTTGGCATTGAACAAGGTGCCTGTGCCTGTATGCGTCCAGAGCAGGCTTGCGTAGTTCGTGGCGCTGGCTGGGGTAGTCTGTGTGCTGAAGCTGAAGTTCACACCCTGGCACGTCTCCGCATCGCTGCCCGCATTTACCGTGGGTGCAGGAGTAATGGTCAGGCTTACGAGGTTGGAGGGATCGGAGCTGCAACCTGCAACCGTAGAGACTACATGATAATTGCCGTTACTTGCGGTAATTGCAGGCAGGGTGATGGTGGTGCCGGTTTCTCCGGCCAGCGGTGCTCCGTTTTTATACCATTGGTTTCCGGATGAAGCACTGCTGGAAAGCAAAAGGGGCGCCGCACCTTCACAAGCTTCTAAAGGCCCGGCGGGTGTAACCGTGGGGGTTGACGGTTTCGGGTTTACCGTAATGATGGTATTATCGGTGGCTGTAATGCCGTTACCGTCGCGAATAGTAAGCGAATAGGTAATCGTTGCAGCAGGTGTTGCAACGGGATTGGGAATGTTGGACGCGCTCAACCCTGTTGCAGGGCTCCATTCATATACAATAGAGGGATCGCCCGAAGCAGATGAGGTAAGGTTCACCGAAGCTCCCTGACAAATTGTTACTCCCCCACCTGAAATGGTAACCGATGGGTTGGCCCCGGTTATTCCTGTAAAAATATTAACCACCCCTGATGAAAGAACTGTGCCCGGGGCAGACAGGGTGTTTGCACTTAAAGCAATAAACTTTATCCATGGATTGGTAACCTGATTAAAGGTCCCTGAAAGTCTGGCAGCATGTATGCTTGTTTCCGTTCCGCTTACGTCCACACTGGGATAGGAAGCGGTTACATCAGCTACCACTCCTGAAAGAGAAGTGCTGATGCTCCAGTAACGGGTTAAGAAGTGGGTAGTACTTGCGTTGCTTGGGTGTTTAAAATCATCAACCGAAACCCCTATTGTGCCGGGGAATCCCGACCCAGATGTGACATTAATAGTAACCGGGGAATAATTCAATGCACCAGTATTGTCGCCTATGGGAAAAGTAAAAGTGCCGTTGGAGGCAAAAGTTTTGATAACTTCACTTCCGCCTGTAGCTATTATCATTCTGGATGCAGATGGAGAAGCAATGGAAATGGAGGCTGAAGGACCAAGTAACAGATTGAACCCGGCCAGATTTAAATTTCCACTGTTAATGGTTAATGTGCCGTTTACAGTAACATCTCCTGCCAGGCTGGCCTCTCCTGAAGCCTGGCTGATAGTGAGATTCTCATAAGTACCTGACGCCACAACCTGGCCTGCTCCATAGTATTCAATAGTTCCGGCAGGAACGGCAAATCCGTTGGAGGGGCCGGAAAATCTGATGGTACCACCGGCATTATTCAATGTTCCGCTTACCGAAAGGGAAAAACCTGCCATATCCAGTATGGCAGTGTTTGTCAGGTTATTTAAAACCGTAACGTTTCCGGTGGCGTTTTTTTGTCCGCTGCCCGAAAGCTGAAGATTATAATAATTTACTCCGGCCAGGCTTTGCGCGCTAGTACCATTGTAGTGAACTGTTCCGTTATTATGAACGAATGTGCCCGATGCCGAAAAGTTGCCGGTTATGGTTAGCGTACCAGAGGTACTGGTCAGAATACCCGCATTGAGGTTAAGTGTATTAAGCGTTACCGGATTGGATCCGAAACTCAGCGTACCGGAACCACTTTTGCTGATAGTGTTTGCAGGGGCATTTAAATCGCCACCAACCGTCAAGATACCTGAAGCTGTGGTAATTGCTATGTTTCCACCCAGGGTCACTGCACCCGTACCAAGATTCAGGTCATTAAAACCAGTAAAAGCAAAGTCACCGTTAAAAGTTAGCGGATAGTTTGCCGTGGTGATCGCAAGCCCTGAAGTATTATCAATGGTTCCTCCATTTATAATGAAAGCAGAGGCTGCAGACCCGGGTGCCGATGGATGGTTAATGTTTAAAAAGCCTGAATTAAGTGTTGTACCAGAATGTGTATTGGCCGCAGTTAACGTAAGGGTGCCTGCTCCTGATTTGGTAAGCCGGAAAGCTCCTGACACCACCCCGCCTACCGTAAATTCGTTTGCATTTATATTTATTAAACGGTTTCCGGTTAGGGTTACTGCCCCCGTGCCCATATTCAAACTGTTTGTTCCCAGAAAAGTAAAATCACCATTCCAGGTTTGAAGGTTGCTGTTGGCCAGGGTTATGGGTGAACCGCTGGTGTTGTCCAGGTTACCGCCATTTACAAACAGGATGCCAGTGCCAATGGCTGAAGGATGGTTGATATTAAGTGTCCCTGATACAAGCGTGGTCGCACCGGAATAGGTATTTGCACCGGAAAGGGTAAATGCGCCTGTACCAGTTTTGGTAATACCCAGGCCTGCAGACGCGCCATTCTGAATGATGCCGCTAAACACAGTGTTGGTATTATCGGCTCCGGTAGTTAAGGTTACTGCACCGGCCAGGCCGCTGGTTACGGTGCCGGAGCCTGCAAGGCTTCCAATGGTTTCGTTGTTGCCGTTTAAATCGAGCGTACTGTTTACCGTTACCGCACTGGCATCGGGTATGGAACCGCCAGCGGCATTAACTCTCAGAATACCCTGGTTGACCACTGTTACACCGGAATAGGAGTTGCCTCCGTTTGACAGATCGAGGGATCCCGATCCCTGTTTGATTAATCCGCCGGAACCGGATATAACTCCCGTAATATTCATATCCGGTACGGTTGGCGAATCGTTAACCGTAAAGGTGCGGTTGACCGATCCCAGATTAACCGGAGCATTGATTACCGAAGTGGTGGGCGATGCAAGCGAGGTTACATCGCCTGCCAAATTAATAGTACCTGTTCCGTTTATGGCGGTCCCATTCAAAGTAATGGAACCAACACTCGTAATGTTGTTGGTTAAAATATCCAGTATCCCGCTGGTAACAGTAAGTGCATTGCTGATGGTGATGGATGCAGCAAGCGATACCGTGTTATTCCCTGCACCACCGGTGTTTTCAATAGTCAGGCTGTTTACCGTGGACGGTAAACCATCACCAACAGTTTGACTGGCATTACCAATGTACACGTAGTTAGCTGCTGTGCTGTATATGCGGTTTGGAGAAGAACCGCTCATCTGAATGCTTCCGGCAGCAGCCGACAAGGTTATTCCCTGGGGTGAGCCGATGCGCAGGGTTGAACCCGCCGTAGTAGTGAAGTTGCTTTCACCAGAGCCAGTTATTAACCCCCCCGCAGGAATGCTCAGATCACCATTGTTGGTAAAATACCGGTCTGTACCCGCAGCAGCAATCGAAACAGTGCCATTAACTGTACCGGTGGCAGATGATTCCAGCGTAAAATTGAGCCTGCCCCCTGGCGCACCAAGTGTTAACGTTTTACCGGCAAGTACTGTAAAAGTGCGGTTAACCGTAATAGTGTTGCCTGATGAAGATGCCTGAAATGTTACAGTTCCTGAACCCTGAACAACTAAATCGCGCAGGGAAATGGTTGGAATGTTGTTAATGGTACCACCCGTATGGCCAGCCGGGATAATGACGTCATCGCCATCTGCAGGCACGCCCGCGGGCGACCAGTTTGCGGCGGTGGTCCAGCTCCCGCCCCCTGCAGGCACCCAGGTTCGGGTAGTTTGCGCAAAAGAAGACTGATTGAGCAGTATAAGCAACAAAAAAACTGTCCCGCTTAATCTGGGGAAACCTGTAAAAAATTCGAATGGCTTTTTTAGTAAAAAAGGGAGCATACAGGACAGTTCGCCAACCAATATTTCATAAATAAAAACACTTCATTAAAAGTAACCAAATACGTCATTTCCGTTCATCGCACATGGTTATTCAGTTTTTCAAAAAGTTCCGTCCGGGCGAAGTTTTACCAGCGCTATTTTCTTCTGGTTTGAAATGTTCATCGTACAAAGCAGGGCAATATCCCCTCCCGGAAGTTCCATTACACCCACGGCGCTGTCGTCCGTATTCACTCCACCTATAACCGTCTGAAAATCAATAATAAACTCAGAATTTACCCTTCCAATCCAGATATCTCTGGTTTGGTTGGTGTTAATGCGGTTGGCCATTACCAAAAAGCGCGAACCACCCGAAGGGCACACCGAAACGCCCTCAAAATCACCCGGGGGAAGCGGAAGCACACCGCCTTCGATAACGGTAAAGGTACTGGTAAGGAACACGCCATACATCCGGGACTGCGAGGCCGAAAGCCTTGTGCCAATTGCCAGAAAGTTACCCGAAGGAGCCCGGGCTATGGCAGTAAGTACTTCGCCCTGATCGGGAGTACCGGTTACCTGGTAGGACACCGAAGCAGGATTTACTGTAAACTGCCTGAATTCAAAATTATTTTCATAATTGGATGCAGTGCCTGCCTCGGTACCATCCAGCCTGTCGCTATAGCCGGCATAATAAAACGATGAGCTGCCCTGGATAATTTTTATACATGCACCCTGTGTGCTGCCGCCTATACGCGAAATGTTGTTTACCGAATAATCGGGGTTAAGCAGCAGCACCAGCTGATCCTCCTTATCGGTAAGGCCAACCAGAGACAGGTCGGTATTCAGGCTTCCATCGGTATCGGTAGTTTTGCCTGCCACAAAGAAAGAGCCGGTAGTGAGCGGGGAAACCGAATAGCCTTCCTGACTGGCAAGGGTATTGTAGTAAAAGCTTTTAAGGCTATCGCCCTGGCTGTTTATAATTGTAAGCCTGATGGCCAGTGAATCGGCTTCATTTTTCTTTACATTGGATAAGATTACATAATTTCCTGCATCCGGTCCGGCCATTATCGGTTCAATATCCCGGGCCGACTCAAGGTTGCTGCCCAGTGGTTTTTCATTAATAACATTGCCCTGCAGATCGGTTATAACCAGGTACATGCGGCTTACCGAAGGCGAGAACTGCACATTACCCACCATAATAATTTCGCCTTGCGGGGTAAGTAAAAAATCGGCTGCCTGGTGATTTCCGTTTCCACCATAGTAACGGATAAAGTAATCCCGGAATACCGGTTCCACCCTGGAGGGGGTATCGCACTGCCATAACAATAAAAGAGCAATAATCAGTTTAATTGTCCGTGCTGCCTGCATCACTTTTTTGAATTTGCTTTATTACCGACCTGGTTCGGGCGCGTTTAAGCTTGCGCGGATGGTAAAATGGTTTGATATACCCCACCGACAATGCAATATTATCTAACCGAAAATAATCATCTACATGGCCAAACTCCTGTGCCGGCTGGCCGGGAAAAGTTGATTCCGGCTTTACCAGATTAGCCATGCCTGCGGTATAGCGCAGATCGACAAAAAGATAGTCGAGCCCAAATTTGTACTTCACAGCTGCCCCTCCGAATATCTGGTAACTGAAGCGATTTCTGTACGGAAGCAGGTTTAATGATACCGGGCCGGCAATAATGGTATTAAAGCCCGCATCGGAGGGATCGTTGTTAAACGATTCGAATGTAGCTTTGTCGGAAACCAAAAAACTGAACGAGATTCCCAGGTAGGCCTGGGGAACAAACTTCCGAACCTGCGAACCCATAAAACGATTAAAGGCGTATTTAAGCGCAAACGAAGAGTTAAGCATGGTGAGGCGGTCGGTTACCACTTGGTAGTCCTGGCCTCCGAACATGTTCGCTCGCGTTCTTCGGTAAGCCTGTGTGCCCAGCCCTGCCAGCTCAGCCGAGAGCGCCAACTGCTCGGCAAAGTGCCAGTCGAACCCTGCTGCCAACTGAAAGCCCGGCCGTATGCTATAGGATGTAATTTCTGGCACCAGGCCAGAGTAAGCCGGAACGGAATGAATGACCCGCACAGGTGAAAAATTAATGCCTGCCCTGCCGAACACAGAAAATATGGGCGATGCAGTAAACTTTTTACCGAGGTAAACGAGGTCAATGGGGTCCGACATGGGGTCGGGGGCATATTCGGGGTTGGCTTTGAGTACTTCCAGGTAGCTGTGTTCGGCCCCAAGGGGGTCATCGAGCAGCAGGTAAGTTTGTGTGAGCAAAAGAAAGGCCCTTTGCCGTTGTTCGCGGGTAAAACCGCTTTCGATACAGTTGGCCAGCATTGCGGGTATACCGTAAAACCTTCCGGCATTAAACTCGTCAGTTGCATCGTTCAGTGTCTGCTCGCAGCTTTTTTCCTGGGCACGCAAGGCAAAAGCCGGCAGCCAAAGGATTAAGGCAACTATGGTTATACGGTTAAGCACTTACTGGTAATCGTTTATTAGCAGGTTAGGACAAGTGTTTTCGTAGGGCACATCTTCGCCCACATAAATGCGCCATTCTTCGGGAGTCATGTTTCGTTTCATCTTCGGACAAACCTGTGCAGCCAGTATTTGCGGATCGGTAGGCCAGATTTTTACCTCTGATTCGTGGCAGGCTGCAATCAGGTAATCACCGTTTTTTGAAAAGGCTACATCCCATACAAAACCATTGTTATCATCCATTACCACCGGAAGTTCTTCAAGCTGATCCATAATCCATAACTGCAGGCGCCTGTCTGCTCCGGCACTGGCCAGAAGTCGGCCATCGGGTGAAAATTCCACGTCATAAACTCCTGCCTTGTGCCCGGTTAGTTGTCGGGTTACCTCACCGGCATCCAGATCGTAAATCCTTACCAGGCCTCTCTTTTCTTTCACTTCAAAGGTTCCGAAGGCCAGCTGGCGGCCTTGCGGATCGAATTTAACTGAAAGAATCTGCGCATTCGCATTTTCGTAAACCACGCGCATCTGGCCCGAACGGATGTCAATAACAAACAATTTGCCATCCCACGACCCGGCTGCGATCTGGCTTCCATCGGGGCTGATATGCAGGGTTTTTACTTCTGAACCCGTAGCAGCCAGTACCCGGCTTTTTCCGGAGCGGTAATCGATCCACAAAACCGTTTTATCGCCCTTTGCGGCAATCAGAGCGCTGTTATCGGGCATGAAAGCCAGTGCATTTGTAGCCTTACTTAAATTTTTTATTACCAACGGTTTATACGATTCCTTCAAATCCAATACTTGTATTTCGGATGAATCCGTTCCTACGGCCAAATAGCGTTCATCGGCACTCAGTGCAATTACGCGGTTAGGGTGTGGGTTAAAGAAATTTATAGGTTTTCCTGACTGGCGTTCATAATCTCCCATGAATATTCTTCCGTCAGCTCCGGCCACAAAAAAGGTGGACGAAGTATGCGATATGGCCACCGAGTTGAGGCGGTTTCTTGCCGCGCCGGGCATTTTCACGGCATTAAAACTTGAACCATTAAATAATTTCAAAGCATGATAAAGCCCATTGTAGATGTAGGGGTCGTATTTCTTTCCTTCATAACGTTTATTAAAGTGAAAGGCCTGCATAACTTGAGCGCCTGCCAAGTCGGGATCATCATCTTCCTGGTAGGATTTACCTGCCAGTTGCTGTGCAATGGCAAGGTAGTACAGGCGGTTGGCCCGTTCGTATTCCCGGCGGGCCTCATCGGTTTTCTGTTCGGCTATCTGGCGTTGCTCGCGTTCTTTTTCGCTGGCCTGGTAGGCCAGCTCGCGTTGTTCCTGGGCTTCGCGCAAAGCTGCTTCGGCTCTTAACCGTTCGCGTGTAGCCTCGGCAAGGGCATCGAGTGCCTGCTTTCTGGCTGCTTCGGCTTCCTGGCGGGCTTTGATGGCCGCATTAGTAGCCAGTTCGGCATCTCTCCTCCTGTTTTCGGCAATGGCAGCCTGCTCTTCAGCGCGAATCTGCTGCTGGCGCGCCAGTTCAAAATTCCGGTTGGCATCAATTTTCTGCAGATAGGCAAACACAAAAAACAACAGCGAAATGGCTGTAGCAATACCCAGCACAAGTGCAGTTATGCGGGCCCTGCGCAGGGAGCGCTTTTGCAACAATTCCTGGCTCTTCAGTTCGGCTTCATAGGTAATTCGGCTGATATCCAGAAATACCAAAGCCCGTTCAAAAGCCTCATCATAACGCCTGGCCCACTCGCGGGTGGGCTTCTGTTTCTTTTGCCAGTTGAGGGCCAACTGCAGGTCAGGAGGTCGCCACAAGCCGGTTTTGCCTATCTGATACAGGGCTGAGGCTTCAGCCAGACGCTTGTACATCTGGGCCGATTCAAACTCTTCTTCCACCCAGGCATTAAGCCGGTTCCAGATGCGTAATAAACTTTCGTGCGAGAGCTCGATAATGGAGTTTCCGGAAAGCTTTGCCGGGTAGGCAGGCATGAGGAAAGACCTGCCCGGAGCACGAAAATGCTCTACTACTTCAATAACCTCAAACTCATCGGCATCGGCCAGTGTGGCAATATGGCTTACCGATGCCGGCCTGCGCGATATACGGCCGTCGGCTCCTTTTTCGGTTATTGATTTAAAAAGTATTTCGGCTATTTCTTTTTGCCGGGGCGACAGTTCATCCAGTACCTCGTTGGCATGTTGCGACAATGCCTGCTCCATTCGCCCTATGGCATTGTAGTGACGAATGTCTATGGGTTCATCGGGTTCGTGGTTTTGCAGCCAGTAATCCCAGGTGCGCATAAGGGCGTGCTGCAGGATGGGTAGTTGGTCCTGGTTACGCCCCATATCGGCCAATAGCCTGTTCACCAAACGCTCGGAGATTTTACCACCGGCAACGGCCACCGGTCCTTCAATAACGAGCTTCTTCTGGGCACGGGTCATTTGGGGCACCAGGTAGTTGCTGGTATTTATCACTTCGGCCAAAGCCGGATAGGCCGCACATCTGGCCAGAAAATCGGTGCGCATGGTTACGGCCACGAATACCGGTACTTCGGTTTGCGAAATGGCGTGCAGAATGAGGTTTATATAGCTTTGCAGTTCATTTTCGGCATTGGCGGGATCGTTGTATTTCTGCATCCGGAACAGTTCTTCAAACTGATCGAGCATAAAGAATACATTATCTTGCCGGAAAGTTTGAAGGAACCGAGAAACCTCTGCCAGGCCGTGCGGTCCGCTGCGCAATACCGAAAGAATAATGGCCCGGTAAATGGGCACATCGTCCGGTTGTATGCGGTTGCCGGCGGCCATGTATTCAACCACCGAGTCAGCCAGATTTTGCAGGGGGGCTGTTCCGGGCCTGGAAATAATTACGTGCCAGTGCGGGCTGCTGTGCGAAACGAAACCACCGTAAAGTACGGGCACCAGTCCGCACGCCAGTAAGCTTGACTTACCGCTTCCGGAGTATCCCATTACGCACACGAACCTGTTGGTGGCCAGCCGGGTAAGAATTTCATCTATTTGTCCTTCGCGTCCGAAGTACAGGTGACACTCATCGACAGTAAATGGGCGGAGGCCGGGGAAGGGATTAGGTGTTCCTGTAGCCAGGTTGACGGAAGGCCATTGTTCCTGTGACTGAGTAAAATCCGATGGAATGGGATGGCCTACCATAAACTGAAGTTAACAGCCTGAAATTTAAAGAATTCATTAGAAATAACTAAGCAAAAATTAAACAGTACCATAGTTAAAAAAATGGGCTTCAGGCCCTTGGAAAACCAAAACTATCGAAATTAAGATAAAATAACCCTAAAAGGCAAATGCTACAGGTTGGCCACTATGCAATCGGCCAATACTATATGGTCGGCCATTAACGCATAAAAACGGTCTTTGTTAAAACCAAGCATTACCACTTTTTCGGGCGCCCGTATCATGTTAGCCTGGGCATAGCCCGGTGACGGGGGCATTTCGCCTATAAAGGCACCTGAAGAAAAGGTATCGGCCAGCTGTCCTTCTTTGTAGTACTCTGCCGTTCCTTTTACCACTACGAAGAAGTCGGGTTGCAATGCTTCATCCAGAATTAAGGTTTGACCGGCGTGCAGTTGTATCTCTTCGGCAAAATCGGCCAGCGAAGCCAGGGTTATGCCGGGTATATCTTTAAAAGGCTGGTGTTTTTTCAGGAATCTTACTTTGTTAAACACACTCATCCGGTTGCTTTGGATTACTTCATTTATCTGCCTGGAAACGTTCGGGTTTAACCGGCCAATATTCTGTCTGTATTCATCGGGGTTAATTTGCCAGAGTGCCCAGGCCGCCACTTCGCAAATCAGCCGGTCGGGATTAAACAGTTGAGCCAGAAGGTCCAACTTAAATGTTTCAAGCTTATGTTTTCCGATGTAATACAATACACATGCTTTTGTCCAGCGGTTCGACTGGGCAAAGTCGCGGTTAATAATAAACTTCATTACCAGTTGCTGATCGAGCCGGGGGCGCGGGTAAAAAACTTCAAGCCGCTTGATTCTTTCTTCATCGGATATTTCATCCAGAACCGGAATTATTCGTTGCTTAAGCTGTTCCGAAAGAAACACATCCAGCAGTTCAATGGCGTAGGTTATACCTTCGGTGGTACCACTCTCAATATTTTCTTTTACCAGCTGAATGGAATGGGTGTCGTACAGCATAGCCAGCAGCATGTAGATGTGCTGAATGTCGTTCCGTATTTCATCCTGTAAGGAGGTTATAATTGGCTTTACATCGCGTGCGGAACCCAATTCCTGAATGGCGCTAAGGTTCCAGCAGATGTTAGCAAGATCGTTTTCAATAACGTGTTTAATGCGCGTAACCTGCGACACATTGGCCTTGAAACCACTTTCACTCAATGAAAGCAGTACCTGAGAAACAATAATCTTATCAGGATAGTCAATTTTATTCCATAGCATATCTTGTGCACGCTTTCCGCCAATTCGACCCATGGCCTGTATAATGCGTTGCATAACGGCACTGTTTTGTCCTGACCGGTAAAAGGCGGCATCGAGCAGGGGCAGGGCTTGATCACCTATCTGGATCAGGGTATTGAGGGCCAGATTTCCATACACCGGGTTATTAAGGTTATCAATGAGCGCATAGATAACATCCTGATTATGTTTTTTTACTGCGGACTTTATAGCGGTTTTGCGAACGCGTGCATCGGTATCTTGCAGCAAATCGCAGAGGTATGAAACACACTCTTCGGCAGCTGAATGCAGCAACAACTCAGCAGCATACTGCCTGTCGCTTGCATTGGATGAGTGAATAAGTTGTCTGATTCTTGCTTTGGTAATGTCTCCTCCACCCTCTATAATGTTCCGTATTTCTGCTTTGGTTAACAAGGTTTTAACTTCAGTATCGGCCTTTTCCGGATTAACCCGTATAACATACCGGTTGGAAACCGAAAGGCCCTTTAATTCGCTGAGTTTATCCTGAGCGAAGGCGCGTACCGATTCATCGGGGTTGCGCATAAGTATGTTTATCCAGCTGCTCACCTGGTTATAGTTGAATCGTTCCAAAAATTTAAAGGCAAAAACGGCCGATCCGCCAGAAGCTCCCGAAAGGCGGTTTTCCAGCTCTGATGCGATGCGGCTGAAGCCCTTTTCCAGCTGCAACTGATTTACCGCGGGCTGCTCCAGCCTTAGCCGTATGTTGTTTCGGTAGCCCTGATATAAGTTATTGATAATCAGTATATAAGCCACGCCCAAAACCAGCAGCAGGCCCACCACATGCCCCACCTCAATGAAAGGTATGGCGGAGAGTGCAAATATGAGCAGCCCGGCCAAAAAGCGTGAGCTTTCGTTTACCAAACCCTCTACCTTAGCCTGGATATTAAAGCGAAAACGGCTGTCGAGCGGAATGAAAAAGAGTTTAAGCACGGGTGTCTCGAGTGAATCGCGAAGGGTCCAATTTATCAGTCGGGTCATGGCCACGAACAGGAAAAAGTAAAGGAACCCTTCTCCGCCGGCTGATTTATGAAGCCCGAAGATAAAGCCGAATACCAGTGCCGACGCTGCAAAAACCATAACCAGAACAGGAAGTATGTAAAGCGAAGTGCGAAGTCCGTAGTTTGCTATTATCCGGTTATTAACAAATGTCTGCATCAACAGGCTTAAACCGTACACAGCACCCGTAAAAAAAGCCATGAAATCGGTTAATGATCGCTGTTCCGTGTACTGTTCTTTTACTGTTTCCTGAAACGAATACTGAGTTAAAATAAATGTCACCATGGAAACCAGCACAATAACCGATAACTGAAGTACGTACCGGTCTGAAAACATTCTGCGCAGGCTGGTATGGTATCGCACCTCTTCATCAAACTCTCGGGGATCGTTTTTGATTAGCGGAAACCTGACCGAAATGATTACCAGCAAGGCTCCCATGGCAAGCACACTCACCTGACAAACAAAGAGGTAGTCGGTTGTTTGGTGTACAAAACCCGCTGTTAAAGGTATGGAAAAAGAAGCAACGATGGCAGCCACCAGCTGCCCTGTATCAATCCATCCGATAATGCTCTTCGATTGTCTGAAATTAAACAAACGGCCAAAAATCCCCCAATAACTTAACAACAGCAAAGCTACGATGGGTCCGGAAGCACAATACATGGCAAACACTGCAGGTTCACGCCATTGCTCATCTCCGTAGTTGAGTATAATGTAAATCGCAACGGTAAACAAAAAAACAGAGAGTGTAACCAATGTGGTTAACACAGAAAACCTTACGGTATTCTGAAGCCAGATGAAAATGCCCGATAAAACAATTCCCAGTGCACCCGATATAAGAAAGGCAACATCCAGATATTGGCCGAGGCGGTTAAGAAAGAGCGAATCGGCCGTAACCTGATAGGTGGCAATAAATACCCCCATAAAAAAGCCCGTGGCCAGCATCAGCACGATTTGTGTCTGCTGGCGCACGTTTTGGGTAAGCGAAGAAAAAAATGCAGGCATAAAACAAAAATAAAAAAAGCCCGGAATATTATTCCAGGCTTCGATTCCTCTGGAAAAACAACCTATTTACTGTTGGTGTTTTCCTGATTCTTTTTGAAAGCTTTATCTTTTTCGGCTTTTTCTTTCAGGTAGGCTTCGTTCAGGCCCTTAAGCACATCCTGTGTAATGTCCAGCGTATCGTGCGCATACAGCAGGTCGCTGGAGGGGTCAAATTTCAGTACCACCATTAAGCCTCTTTGCTTTCCGTATTCTTTCAAAAAAGCCGTAACGCGGTCGTACAGCTCTTTGTTAATACGGGCCTGGTCGTTCATCAGTTCCTGCGAAATGCTCTGCTCGAACAACTGCAGATTCTGTTGTTTTCGCGCCAGGTCTTCTTCTACGGCACGTACCTGCCCGATGGTCATGTTGTTCATGTTGCGCTGGTAGGCTTCGAACTCCCCTTTCAGACTTTCGGCCCGCTTGCGGTAATCGCTTTCTATTTTCTGTTTCTTGGCCTCCATTATTTCCACCGAAGCCTTGATGTATTCATAGTGCTCAAGCAGGGTATCGGCATTCACGTAGGCTATTTTAAAATCAGAAACCGATGCAACAGCCGCTTCAGGAGAATTTTCCCTGCCGGATGAAAAGTGCAGGTAATAGAGAAGTATAAGGGCTACGGCAAGTAAACCATTAATAATGAGCGATATGTTTTTCATAATCTGAAATTAAGTCGGCAAATATAATACGCTCATGTCTTAAACCAGCCGGCATACATAGGATAATTCCTGGCCGTTCGCGAAATGGTTTCCAGCAGCTCGGGGGTAACGTCCTTCACCCTTCGGGCCGGCACACCGGCATACACACTTCCCGGCTCGATTACCGTTCCGGGCAGTACCACGGCACCGGCAGCAATTACCGAATTACTGCCCACCACCGCATGATCCATAATAATAGCCCCGATGCCAATCAGCACATTATCTTCTACTGTACAGCCATGTACCACGGCATTATGCGCAATTGAAACATTGTTGCCAATAACAAGTCGCGCCTTTTGGTAGGTACAGTGCAATACCGCCCCGTCCTGAATGTTGGTATTGTTACCAATTACTATCGAATGAACATCACCCCGCACCACGGCATTGAACCATACCGTACAATGATCGCCCATGGTAACATCTCCGACAATTACAGCACCATCGGCCAGGAAACAGTCCTTTCCAAAGCGTGGAGTAAAGCCTCTTACTGATTTTATTGTAGCCATAACTGACAACCTGTCAGGAAAACCGGCCTAAATTATTAAATTTGAGCCCACTTTATCTATATGCCAAATATAATTTCTGATTTAAACCTGCTCGAACCGGTAAACACGGTTTCGGATGAAATCCGCACCACCCCCAACACCAGTACCGGCAAAAGCCGGAAACTGTACATTGAAAGTTATGGCTGCCAGATGAATTTTTCGGATAGCGAAATCGTGGCTTCTATTCTTCAAAAAGAAGGTTTTGATACCACGGCTGATGAAAACCAGGCCGATGTGATATTCCTCAACACCTGCTCCATACGCGAAAAGGCCGAGCAAACCGTACGCAATCGCCTGGCTCAGATTAACCAGCTTAAACACAAAAAGCCTGGCCTTATAGTGGGAGTGCTGGGCTGTATGGCCGAACGACTGAAAACCGCGCTGCTGGAAGAAGAAAAAACCGTTGACCTGGTAGCCGGCCCCGATGCCTACCGCGACCTGCCTCACCTGTTGCAGCAGGCCGATGAAGGCCAACGCTCGGTAAACACCTTTCTCTCGCGCGAGGAAACCTATGCCGATATTGCACCGGTGCGCCTCCACTCCAATGGTGTTACCGCTTTTATTTCCATCATGCGCGGATGCGACAACATGTGTACTTTTTGCGTAGTGCCTTTTACCAGGGGCCGGGAACGAAGCCGCGATCCCCACTCCATCGTTGCCGAAGCCACCCGCCTTTTTGAACAGGGCTATCGCGAAGTAACTCTGCTGGGCCAGAATGTCGATTCGTACGCCTGGAGCCCGGAAGAAAACAACAAGGCCTTCATGCAGAAAAAAGGCATCAGGCCCCAGGTAAACTTTGCCAACCTGCTCGAAATGGTGGCCCGCATTAACCCCCTGCTGCGGGTGCGCTTTTCCACCTCGCACCCCAAAGACATTACCGATGAGGTACTGTACACCATGGCCCGGTACGACAACATTTGCAAATACATTCACCTGCCGGTACAAAGCGGCAGCAACCGCATTCTGGAGTTAATGAACCGCGGCTATACCCGCGAGTGGTACCTGGATAAAATAGCGCGCATACGCCACATACTGGGTAATGACTGCGGCCTTTCGAGCGATATGATTGCCGGCTTCTGCACCGAAACGGAAGAAGACCATCAGGCTACCCTTTCGCTCATGGATGAAGTGGTGTTCGATTTTTCGTACATGTTTTACTATTCCGAACGCCCCGGAACTGCGGCTGCCAAAAAGCTTAAAGATGACGTGCCGCCCGAAGTAAAAAAGCGAAGGCTAAACGAAATCATTAACCGGCAAAATGCGCACGCACGCCTGCGCAACGAAGCCGACAAAGGCCGCGTGTTTGAAGTGCTCGTGGAAGGTGAATCCAAAAGATCGGCCGACTACCTGCAGGGGCGCAATTCGGCCAACAAAGTGGTGGTTTTCCCCCGAAAAAATCACCGGAAGGGAGACTATGTTAATGTACGTATAACGCACTGTACATCAGCTACTTTATTTGGAGAAACCGTTTGACTTATGACCGGCATAGACGCGGAGATTCAAAGCATTAAGCAACGCTTCGGCATAATTGGTAACTCACCTTTGCTTAACCATGCCGTGCGCGTAGCCATGCAGGTTGCCCCTACCGATATGTCGGTACTCATTACAGGCGAAAGCGGTGTAGGAAAAGAAATCTTTTCAAAAATCATCCACCACCTCAGCCCGCGCAAACACGGCCAGTTTATTGCCATAAATTGCGGAAGCATCCCCGAGGGCACCATCGACTCCGAGCTCTTCGGCCATGAAAAGGGCTCGTTTACAGGCGCCCACGAGGCCCGGAAGGGCTATTTCGAAGTTACCAACGGGGGAACCATTTTTCTGGACGAAATTGGCGAAATGCCCCTGGGCACGCAAGCACGCCTGCTGCGTGTGCTGGAATATGGCGAATTTATTAAAGTTGGTTCCAGCAAGGTACAAAAAACCGATGTACGCGTGGTGGCCGCAACCAACGTAAACCTGCTGCGCAGTGTAGAAGAAGGCCGGTTCCGCGAAGACCTGTACTACCGCCTGAGCACCGTACCCATTTACGTTCCACCGCTGCGCGAGCGCGGCCGCGACATCGAATTGCTGTTCAGAAAATTTGCAACCGACTTTGCCGAAAAATACAAGGTAAAGCCCATTACCCTTACTGACGAAGCCCGCGAAATATTGTTAAAGTACCGGTTCCCCGGAAACATCCGTCAGTTAAAAAATCTGGTCGAACAAATGTCGGTACTGGCCACAACCGATAAGGAAATAACAGCCGAAAAACTAATGGAATATCTGCCGCGCGAAACGTCATTGCCGGCCATTGTGCCGCGCACGCCCAACAGTTCGCACGAAAACCTTAGCGAACGCGACCTTCTGTACAAGGTTCTATTCGATATGAAGAAGGACGTGGTGGAGTTAAAAAAAATTGTTCTGGAGTTGCTTACCCGCCCCGCCAACGCCAATCAGATTTTAAAAGACAACCATGCGCTCTTCGAGGGCATTCAACCCCAATCCTCGCCCGAAATGCCCCTCGAATCCCCCATACTGAACCTTAACCCGTCCTCCACCGATAACGATGACACCATTGAAGTGCAGGACATCAGCCATGAGGCTGAAGACGAAACCCTTTCAATCGAAGAAAAGGAGAAAGAACTCATCATACGGGCGCTAAAGAAAAACAACAACCGCAGAAAATATGCTGCGCGCGACCTGGGCATTTCCGAACGCACCCTGTACCGGAAAATAAAGCAATATCACCTTGAAAATCTGTAAACTGGCCTTAATAGCAGTAATCCTGCCCGCAATTCCGCTGTTCCTGAGCCACTGCGGCATCTATTCCTTTCAGGGAACAGCCACCAACGCCCGTACCATTACCATTGCAGAATTTTACAATAACACCGAACTGGCTCCCCCCACCATAGGCCAGGTATTCACCAACCGGCTAAAAGATTATATGATTCAAAACACAAACCTGAGTGTGGTGGCCGAAAACGGAGAACTGCAACTGGAAGGCATTATTACTGGTTACCAACTTACCCAGGTTGCTCCCGTAGCCGGTGCCGATCCCGCCCGGGGCGATCTGGCTGCCAGCACACGCTTTACCATTACCGTTAAAGTAACTTACGTCAACACCCTGGATCCTACCATGAGCTTCAAAGAGCGCAGTTTTTCTTTCTTTAAAGACTTTAGCAACGACCTGAGCTTTGCCGATGTGGAAGAGTCGCTTACGCGGCAAATTATGGATCAACTCATTCTGGACATATTCAACGCCTCGGTAGCCAATTGGTAAAAAAAACTTATTTTTAGCATCTGCAACTTTGGACAAAAGTGGATAAAAGCTTTTCAGAAATTTTAAGCAACGCCCCGGGATTCACGGAAGAGGAATACCACCAACTCAGGCAATGGGCCGAACAATATCCGTATGCACAGGCACTCAGAGTGGCCGTTGCCTGTGCCACCTGGCACCTGAACCATCCCCACAAGCAGGAATACCTCCAGATGGCAGCCGTTTATGCGGCCAACCGCACCGTACTAAAGGATTGGATAGAGAAAACACAGCTTAAAAAACCAACCGAAGAACCACCTGCCCCTCCCGCCCAGCCGGTTGAAGCAAGCATAGCCGAAACGCTTATGGCCGACATCGCCTTGCTGCGCCAAAGCATGAAAAAATTTGAAGAAGCGGCCAGCCAGATACCGCAACACAGCGGGCCGGTTACCGCCAAAGCCACGAAAACCAAAAAGCAACGCCTGCTGGAGGCTGTACAGCAGCTCAAGAATGAACAGCAAACCACACAACAGGCCCGAAGCGATGAGCCCAAAAAGAAAATCGGTCGCAGAAAAAGAAAATCAGAGCCCGACATCCTACTGGAAGAAATAAGTTCCAGGCAGGCCATTGAGCCCGAAAACAACAAAACCCGTGAGCAGATTGAGATCATAGACCGGTTTATTGAAAAAAGTCCGTCAATTGCGCCTCCTGTTTCCCCTCACCAATTATCCGGCCAGGACTTAACCCCCACCATCCATCAGGACCAGGACTTCAGTGAACACATTGTATCGGAAACACTGGTAGAAATACTGCTCCAGCAGGGCAAAAAAGACAGGGCCATAGAGGTGCTGAAAAAGCTTATTTGGAAGTTTCCGCAAAAAAAAACGTACTTTGCAGCCCGTATTGACGAACTGAAAAAATAACATGCTTACTTTTATTACAGGCCTCATTCTTTTTTGCTGCGTATTGCTGGTGCTGGTAATCCTGGCACAGAACGCCAAAGGAGGCGGCCTTACCAGCCAGTTTGGCGGATCAGGGGCCACTCATTTAATCGGTGTAAAGAAAACAGGCGATTTGCTGGAACGCCTTACCTGGGGATTTGCCATAGCCATTATGGTCCTGAGTCTGTCCACCAGCTTTCTGGGCGGCAGTACCTCTCCCGAAGGCAGTAATATTCTTGAAAAAGCCAGCGAACAGGCGGCACCGTCACAGCCGCAGGGCGATAACCTGCTTCCCGAAGGCGATTCGGCCCGGTAACTTCAGGCTGCAGCCGACAGGTGCTTAACCAAAAGACGCTTAGCTACCGGCATAAGCGTGGCAGTAAAGGGTATGCGCAACCGGCTTATCACCACATACGCCGCCGGGTTGGGTAAGTCTGAAAACCGCCGGGTTAAATTAATCTTTAAACTTTCGTATGGCTCAAAAGGACTCTTTTGGGCAGTTTCAATGTAACGTGTATTCAGGCTGCGAAGCTGCTCCTGCCGCTCTTCGTAAATGCTTAACTGATAACGATATATGGTGGTCTCATCTTCCGGAGGTTGGGTTACGAACAGGTATCCTTCGTGGGCATAAAGAGGTGTAACACCTATCGGAGCCAGTTCACAATGCGATTCCACATACTCGTAAATCAGCGAACCTTCATCCAGCGATTCTTTGATTTGCGGAATGGCAAACTCAATAATAGAAGCTAGCTCGTTCATTACCGAGTCATCTTCTACCAACTGACGATAGGTTACAATCAACTTCTTAAAGTCCTCAAAGGACAACTCCCTGGGAAATTGTTCGCGCAATAGCGTACGGTTTTCCTGAACCGCCTTCAGGTTTTGGTAATGAAACACCAAATCGCTTAAAAACGGATACAGCTCAACCCGGCCAAACGATTCCTTAACTTTCTGCAGGTATGCCAGTAGCACATACTTTTTGTACTCAAAATCAATAAGCCCCTGTGTAAGCCAATCTTTCGACAATGAATCCATAATGGTTAGTAATAAAAATTTCTAAAATGTAAAAAAATCTGCCTATTCTGTCAATCTTTACCGATATGTCAGGTAACTGACATTTCGGCTATAAATACCCGAGGCAAGGGAAAACGTAAGTCGGAAAAAAACCCTTAAAACTGCCAAAAATACAGTTCTGGCGGGCCATTCAAACCTTGGCACAATTGCTGTAGATGCAGGAGGCTGTCGATTTACCTTCTTTAACCAAAACAGAGATAAGCTATGGCTAAAATCAACTTTAAACCAAACGAGGACCGGGTGTTGGTTGAACCCGCACCTGCGGAAGAAAAAACCGCTTCCGGAATCATCATCCCCGACACAGCCAAGGAAAAGCCCCAGCGCGGACGCATTGTGGCTGTTGGTGACGGTTTGAAAGACAAACCGGTAACCGTTAAGGTTGGTGATGAGGTGCTCTATGGTAAATATGCCGGTACCGAAATCACCATTAACGGCAAAGAGTATCTCATTATGAGAAACTCCGACATCTTCGGTATCATTTAATCTAAATCAGCTCTTTAACCCAAAAAACAAACAAACTATGGCAAAAGAAATTACCTTTGACACCACTGCCCGCGATAAACTGAAGCGAGGCGTTGATAAGCTGGCCGATGCGGTAAAAGTTACCCTTGGCCCTAAAGGACGCAACGTAATTCTGGATAAAAAATTCGGCGCTCCTGCCGTTACTAAAGACGGTGTTTCGGTAGCAAAAGAAATTGAACTGAAAGACCCCATTGAAAACATGGGGGCCCAGCTGGTAAAAGAAGTAGCCAGCAAAACCGCCGATGCAGCCGGTGATGGTACCACTACGGCTACTGTACTGGCTCAGGCAATATTTAACCACGGTATTAAAAACGTTGCCGCAGGTGCCAACCCCATGGACCTGAAGCGCGGTATTGATAAGGCTGTGGCCGCTGTTGTAGAACACCTGAAAAAACAATCCAAGAAAATCAAAGACTCCAGCGAAATACAGCAGGTGGCTACCATTTCGGCCAACAACGATGAGACCATTGGCAAAATGATTGCCGATGCCATGGAAAAAGTGGGCAAAGATGGGGTAATTACCGTGGAAGAAGCCAAAGGTACCGAAACGGAAGTTAAAACCGTTGAGGGTATGCAATTCGACCGCGGTTATCTGTCGCCCTACTTTGTTACCAACACCGAAAAGATGGAGGCCGAGCTGGATAACCCCTACATTCTGATCTACGACAAGAAAATCAGCGGCATGAAAGAACTGCTGCCCATACTGGAAGCAACCGTTCAAACCGGCAAACCGCTGCTGATTATTGCCGAAGAAGTTGAGGGTGAAGCCCTGGCTACCCTGGTGGTAAACAAAATACGTGGTGCCCTGCGCGTGGCCGCTGTTAAGGCTCCTGGCTTTGGCGACCGCAGAAAAGCCATGCTTGAAGATATCGCCATACTTACCGGCGGTCAGGTAATTAGCGAAGAACGCGGATACAAATTAGAAAACGCTACCCTCGACTACCTGGGCCGGGCCGAAAAGGTAATTATCGACAAGGACAACACCACCATTGTAAATGGTGCCGGTAAAAAGTCGGATATCCAGGGCCGCATCAACCAGATCAAGGCTCAGATTGAAACCACCACTTCCGACTACGACCGCGAAAAACTGCAGGAACGCCTGGCCAAGTTAAGCGGTGGTGTAGCTATTCTCTACGTAGGTGCTGCCACCGAAGTAGAAATGAAGGAGAAGAAAGACCGCGTAGACGATGCCCTGCATGCCACCCGCGCTGCCGTTCAGGAAGGCATTATACCGGGTGGTGGCGTAGCCTACCTGCGCGCCATCGATGCCCTGAAAGATGTTGAAACCGATAACGAAGATCAGGCTACCGGTGTAAACATCATTCGCCTGGCACTCGAAGCCCCGCTGCGCATTATTGCCGAAAATGCCGGCCAGGAAGGCTCGGTGGTAGTGAACAAAGTGCGCGAGGGCAAAAAAGACTTTGGTTACAACGCCCGCGAAAACAAATTCGAAGAATTCTTCAGCGCGGGTATTATAGATCCTACCAAGGTAGCCCGCCTGGCGCTTGAAAACGCCGCTTCCATTGCCGGCCTGCTGCTCACCACCGAAGCTGTGGTTAGCGAAATTCCGGAAGAAAAAGAGCCGGCAGCCGCCCCCGGCCGTGGCGGAATGGACATGATGTAATGCCCCGTGGCATAGATAAACAAAAGCCCTGCATCCCTGCAGGGCTTTTTTATTGGTTTCAAATTTAAATTCTCACGTAAGGTTTTATATCTTAGGCGGCATTAAAATCTATTACACCAATGGTTATTCACCAAAACTTTGCCGACTTTGTCCTGTTTCTGTACATTCACATGGCGCATGCCGATAGTGAGTTTCATGACTCCGAGCTAACTGTTGTAAAAGAAAAAATGAAAAAGCTCTATCCGAAAGATACTGATTACGATGCAAAACTCAGGGAAGTGCTTGCCCAATATCAGGACTTCGACAAATCGAAACTGCGCACTCTTTTCCGCGACACCTTTCGTCATTTTACCAACATCCGGTTTCCGGTAAAATATCATATCTACACCGACCTGTACGAAATAATCAACGCTGATGGTAAGATAGACGAATCGGAAACAAAAGCGCTGCAGGAGCTCAAAGAAATTATTGAGCTGTCTAACTAAAATTTTAATTATTCAGGGTCTCGCTGCATGCCATTTCTGTACAACATCCATCCCATTACAGCAAAGAAGGCAATACCCAGCATATAATACCCGCAGGTTCCCAGCAGTTGTGAAAGTGCGTGTTCAGCATTTACCTTTTGAAGGGCTGTGTAAATGTATTCATTAACTGATAAGAGGGCAATGATTACCCCTGCCAGTGCACCACCAGCTATTAGACCGGTGGCAAATAAACTGCCACGGCTTAGTTCGTCATCCTGAGCAGCACCATGTTTCTTTGCCATCTGCCAATCGGTAATGCCTTTCAGCGCACCCCCTATAAAAATGGGCAAGGTAGTAGCCAGCGGTAGGTATAACCCAATGGCAAATGCAAGTGCCTTGATGCCGCAAAGCTCAATCATCACCGCAATAAAAACCCCAACCATAACAAACTGCCAATCGAGGTTAAAAGAAAGAATACCCCGAATAAGGGTAGCCATTAAAGTAGCCTGCGGAGCAGAATAACGGTCGGTTCCAATAGCGTGCTGATAGCCCTGTGCCACCAGGTCGGGCGTTGGGGTATCCAGCACTTTCACCACATAACCGATAGCAATAGACGACACCACCACGCCAATAAAAAGCGCCAGTTGCTGATACCGCGGGGTTGCACCTACCAGAAAACCGGTCTTCAGGTCCTGCGAAGTAGCTCCGGCATTGGCCGCGGCTATGCAAATCATGCCTCCTACAACCAGCGCCATGGGTTCGTAAACTTTGCCGGTCCAGCCAACGGCAGTAAATATTAAACAGGTGCCCATAAGGGTGGCAATGGTCATGCCCGAAACCGGGCTGTTGCTACTGCCCACCAGTCCCACAATGCGGCTGGCTACGGTAACAAAAAAGAACCCAAACGTTACAATAAGCACGCCCAGCAGTAACTTTTGCAAAAAGCCCTCACCGGGAATATTAGGCATAATGGTAAGCACGGCCACCAGCACCAGGCTACCCACAATAACCACTTTAAACGACAGGTCGCGCTCAGTACGCAAAATGCCGGCTTCTCCTTTTTCGCGAAGAGAATGAATGCTCTCGCGAAAGCTATTTACAATGATAGGTATAGTTTTAAGCAGGGTAATAAATCCACCTGCGGCCACAGCACCGGCACCTATCTGCCGGATGTAGGCCCTGTAAATGGCATCGGCATAGCTGCTAAAGGTAGCCGTATCGGGGTTCCAGTTACCGGGCCCGCCCGGGGTGGTAAGGTCGGGCAGGTATCCCAACTTAACCAGCTGCAGGGCAATGGTTTCAGCAGGAACCAGGGTAGCCATCAAAGGCGTAAGGCCCCACCATGCCAGCACCGAACCGGCAACCAACACCCCCGATATTTTCGGACCAATGATATATCCCACACCAAGGTATTCGGGTGTGATTTCAGCACGGGTAGCTGCCGAGGGCCAGAATTTGTTGAACTGGCTGGTAAGGTATGCCGGGGTTTCGGCTATTACATGGAACACCTTCTGGAGCATAGCATAAACCAGTGCCACACCCATACCCACAAAGGCTGTTTTTGCAAATACGCCTCCCCGTTCACCTGCCTGAAGTACCGAGCCGCAGGCAGTGCCTTCGGGGTAAGGCAGTGTACCGTGTTCGTTTACAATAAGCGACCGCCTGAGGGGAATCATCATAAGCGTGCCCATTATGCCGCCAAAGGCTGCGAGCACCAGAATGGTGAGGTAACTAAAGTAAGCATCGCCCACACTGTTGCCGTCATCACCGGCTGAAAGAAACAAAAATCCCGGTAAGGTAAACACTACACCTGCAGCAATCGACTCGCCTGCCGAACCGGTGGTTTGGATGATATTGTTTTCCAGAATGGTTGTTTTAAGAAACTTTCGCCCCAGCGTAATGGCTATAACGGCAATGGGAATAGAAGCCGATACGGTAAGCCCGGCCCGCAAAGCCAGGTACACGGTTGATGCACCGAACAAAATGCCAAACAGCGCTCCGGTTACTACCGATTTAACGGTAAACTCCGGCATATTCTGTTCCGGAGAAACATAGGGTTTAAACGTTTTACCTGTTTGCATTTCTTTTTAAACTATTGTTTGTGAGTTACCATCATGTTATAAACCAGCATGAGGCCGGTAGATATTAAACCAATGCCTGCAAGGGTATACCACATCATGGCAGGATTGCTATCCAGATAAGTGCTCCGCAGCCAGTCGGCCAGCCCTCCAGCCGTAACCGAGCCTATGGCTACGGGCAGAAAGGCAAAGCCCATAAAAGTACCCACCTGGTTGCGCGGAGCCAGCGACCCCACATATTCGTAAAAGCGGGGCGCCTGGGTGGCTTCGCCCAGGGCAAACAAGGCTACACCCAGTATAGCCGACCACACTGCGGGTACGGATCCGATTATAATCCACGAGAGGCTGGAAATAAGGAACCCTATCGTCATGGCTGTTATGGGTCTCCACTTTTTTACCAATGCTGTTACCGGAACGGAAAGAAATATTATGGTCCAGGCATCAACCGTTTCCAGTATTTCAAATCGCTCAAACTTCAACACTTCGGTAATGTAAAACGGAAAGGAGTAGAATATTTGCCAAAACATCATCCAGAAACCGGAAAAAATCAGCAGGAATGTCATAAACTTCAGGTTGCCGAATACGAGAATCATATCCGAAAACACTTTCTGAAAAGTTCTGCGCTCTGCTACGTCACCGGTTTGCGGTTCACGGAAAAACAAAAATGTACCAACTATCAGCAGAAACGAGGTAGCCGAAGACATGATGAGCACATACTCTATGCCGAGCGATTGCCGCACCTCCATGGCCAGAATAGGGCCAATGGCTCCGCCCAGATTGACCAGCATGTAATATACCGAATAGCCCAGTGCACGAACATTTTCGGCAGTAGTTTTGGCCACCGTGCCTACAATGCAAGGCTTTATAAGCGAGCCGCCCACAGCGGTAAGCAGCAATACCGCCAGCACATAATTTCTTTTGCCCACAAGCTGCGTAACAGCCTCGCCATATTCAAGACCGGCCAGGCCAATTAAAAAGTATCCTACACAAAAAAAACTGAAGCAGGCTATAAGGGTTTTCCGGAACCCGTACTTGTCAACAAACACTCCGGCCACCACCGGAAGAAAGTACAACACGAAGTTAAAAATGCCCGCCAGCGTACCGGCTTCTTTATCAAGTCCTACTTTGTTGGCCAGGTAATAGGTAAGTACAGCCTTCGAGCCATAATAGGCCAGGCGTTCAAAAAGTTCAAGGGTATTGGCTATCCAAAACGAGGACGAAAACCCCGAATAGAGCTGACGGATGCGCGCAGCAATCATGTATATGGTTCAGCTTTGGTTGCCGGAAAAGTAGAAGTTATCCATCAATTTGACAAACAAACAACACAGAACGGCTTCACCTATCAGCAAACACACCCGGAATGGTACGCTATCGTTCGGGGGCAAGGCTCCACTTCTCCGGAGAACGCCATAAACCAGATAGCAACAGCTCGCGCATAAAAATGAATTCCTTGGGCAGCCGGTCGTACATTTTTTCAAACAATTCGGCATGTGCCAGCAATTCCTTCTTCCACTCCTCGCGGTCTATGGACATCAGGCGGTCGAAGTCTTTTTTTGAAAAATCCAACCCGCGCCAGTCCATGTCTTCGTAGGCCGGCATCCAGCCGATGGGACTTTCAACGGCATTGGCTTTTCCCGAAATCTTTTCCACTACCCAGCGTAGCACGCGCATGTTTTCGCCAAAGCCGGGCCAGATAAAGTTGCCCTGGTCATCTTTTCTAAACCAGTTCACGCCAAAAATGCGGGGCGGGTTCGGGATGTCGCGCCCGAACTGAAGCCAGTGGTTAAAATAGTCGCCCATGTGGTAGCCGCAAAACGGCAGCATGGCAAAGGGGTCGCGTCTAACCTTGCCAATTTCGCCAAAGGCAGCGGCTGTCATTTCTGAGCCCATGGTGGCGGCCAGATAAACCCCAAAGTTCCAGTTATGGGCCTGATAAATAAGGGGAATGGTGGTGCTTCTGCGCCCGCCAAAAATAAAGGCACCAATGGGCACACCCTGAGGGTTTTCCCATTCGGGATCAATGGAGGGGCATTGCGATGCCGGGGCGGTAAAGCGGGCATTGGGATGTGCAGCAGGCTGGCCGGAGGCCGGATCGTGCCGCTGACCACGCCAATTGATAAGGTTTTTAGGTGGTTCTTTGGTAAGGCCCTCCCACCATACGTCACCATCTTCGGTTATGGCCACATTGGTAAATATGGTGTTGCGCGAAATGGTGGCCATGGCGTTGGGATTGGTCTTTGCATTGGTGCCGGGAGCTACGCCAAAGTAGCCGTACTCCGGGTTAATGGCATACAGCCTTCCGTCTTTGCCGGGCTTTATCCAGGCAATATCATCGCCTACGGTTGTTACCTTCCAGCCTTCCATGGCAGCAGGCGGTATAAGCATGGCAAAATTGGTTTTGCCGCAGGCGCTCGGAAAGGCGGCCGCCACGTACGTTTTCTGCCCTTCTGGATTTTCTACGCCCAGAATAAGCATGTGCTCGGCAAGCCACCCCTGATCGCGCGCCAGTACGCTGGCTATGCGCAGGGCAAAGCACTTTTTACCTAACAGGGCATTACCTCCATAACCCGATCCATACGACACAATGGAACGTTCTTCGGGGTAATGAACAATGTATTTGGTAGTGGGATTGGTGGGCCACTTCGAGTCGCGTTCACCGGGTTTAAGGGGGGCGCCTACCGTGTGCAGGCACTTTACAAACTCGCCCTCTTCGCCCAGCACCTCCATTACCCGTGACCCTACGCGGGTCATGATGTGCATGTTTACTACCACATATTCCGAATCGGTTAGCTGGATGCCATAGTGCGACATGGGCGAACCAACAGGCCCCATGCTAAAAGGAATAACATATAAGGTGCGTCCCGTCATGCAGCCGTCCATCAGCTGCTCTAAAGTTTGCTTCATCTCTTTCGGGTCCACCCAATTATTGGTGGGCCCTGAATCTTCCCTTCGGCGGCTGCAGATAAACGTGCGGTCTTCTACGCGGGCCACATCGCTGGGGTCAGAGAAGCAGGCATAGCTGTTGGGGCGTTTTTCGGGATTGAGGCGGATAAAAGTACCTTTCTCTACCAGTAAGTTGCACAGTTCATCGTATTCTTCTTTCGAGCCATCGCACCACCGCACCCGGTCGGGTTTGCACAACCGAACCACTTCATCAATCCATTGCAGGGCTTTTGCGTGCCGAACAGAATAAGCTGCACGCTTCTCAGATGTATCCGTTAACATAACCTGAAATTTGCGCGGCAAGTTACACATTGCCCCTAAATAAACAACCTCTGCAAACGATTGAAATCTGCTGATTAACTCATTTTATGCACGCCTGCAAAAAAAACCTTGGGCTAAGACCAATAATTTTTACCTTTGAGGTTTTTCAATCCCCAAAAACCAAAGTTTTAACTATGAAAGGTCCGTTTCAAAAGCTTTTTGCTTTGCTTTTTACCATTGTATGTTTCTTTAACGCTTCCGGGCAAACAGCCGAAGTTGCCGTTACAGATGAGGAGCTTGAAAAATACGTGGTAACCATGGATTCGGTTGCTGTGCTTACCGAGCTTATTAAACAAACCATTACCGAGATGGTAAACAATAACCCCGTTATCTCTGCTTCTCGGTATAATGAACTTTCACGAATTCTTGGCGATTCGGTAAAACTTAAAGAAGCACAGGCCACCGAAGAAGAAATACGGGCGCTGAAAGAAATAACCGCCAGGAGAGACGAAGAAACTCGTAAACTTCAGGAAACTTTCAATAAGCTGGCTACCGAGTATGTGGGGGCGGCCACTTATAACAAAATAAGAAATGCCCTGCGCACCGACAGCGCCCTGAAAGCCCGCTACGATGCCATGTTGGCTGAAAGGAAAAAGGCACGGCAGGGTTGATTTGCCTAACCTGTTGATTTATAGTAAGTTTGTCCCGTATTTTTGGAGCTTATGAGGGGCAAAATCAGGTTTACCGTGCTATTTTTTGCGGTGGCATCAACTTTTGCCCGGGCGCAAAGCAGCGGACCCTTTGCATCGTACGATTGCCGGCCTGAGGAGGAAATGATCCGCGCCACCGAACTGGAAAACAGGGCCAAACGGGTTAAACAACTCCTGGACTCCCTTATTGCGTCTGAAATAGCCACTGCTTTCAGCATACCTGATATCCTTCCGGTTTATGAAGACACCCTTAACGGATGGAAATACTGGACCTTTGCCGAAAACTTTGCATTTGGCAAGAACCGCGGAAACATACCCATGATTACTGCGCTGGAAGCCCTGCACCCCTACTTTCGCGACAAGGTAATAGCGCTCATTGCCCGTGCCAGAAAAGCCGGCATTGAATTGGCCGTGGTAGAAACTTACCGCACACGCGCCAAACAAATGGAGTACAAAAGCATGGGGCGCAAATACACCCGTTCGGGTGCCGGTGCATCCAAACACCAGTATGGGCTGGCGGTAGATGTCGTACCTTTAGTAAATGGAGTACCCGAATGGCACAACCGTGCCCTTTGGCACAAGATAGGCGTTATGGGCGAGCGCCTGGGTTTGCGTTGGGGTGGCCGTTGGCGCAAACCTTACGACCCCGGGCATTTTGAATGGACCGGGGGCCTTACTACACCACAACTTGCTGCCGGCCAACTTCCGTTACCGCCAAAATGTAGTGAACAATATCCCTGTCTGGAACAAGACCTGAAGTTGCTGAAAAAGTTCTGGAACGAATGGGAAAACAACCAGGCCGTTATGGCCAGGAAAAATTAACTCCATTAAAACACCCTTACAGTTCCAGCTCAATGGTTTCGCCTACGCCAAAGGCTTTATTTCCGCCTGGTTTTGCTTTTGAATTGCTTTTTACGGCTTTTGGCGATTTTGTTTTGCCGGCCTTTTGCTTTTTTTCTGCGGGCGTTGCCGTGTTTTTTTGTTCCTGACTTTCCTGGAAGAGACTTTGCTGAACGCCTGGCGGCTGACTTGCCTTTTTTTTTAAAGGGGCGTCCAGTTTTGTATCTCTGCCTTTACCCGGTTCAGCATCCTGAGCAACCGGATCAGGCTCCTCCTCTGCCAGAGCAACCCGCACCACTTTGTGCTGACTTAAACGGTTGCCCAGGGCTTTCCATCCCTTTACATCAATGGCATCTTCCAGATTTACTATTTCTTTTACCTTGTCTTTAGACTTGCCCTTTATCAGCTCCACTTCTACTTCCGGGTTTTCCTTTAGCGTAGCCACAATCAGGCGGGAGCCAATGGCTTCTGATATGAAGTTGAACTCCTTATCGGGGGTGGAGGTTTCTACCAGGAACCGCTTAACCATAAATTGCTTGGAACTTCCATCCACATAAACAGCCGAAACAGGCTTTTTGGCATTAAACTTTTCTACCCGCAATGTTTTTTCGGGGTCGAAGCGGGCGTTGAGGTCGAATCCAATAACTTTGTACGCACCATTTGTGAAGAAAGCAATCAACTGGTCGTTGTTGTCGAACTTGCCGAGGTAATAACCGCGGTGGTCGCGGTTTAGCCTGCCGGAAAGGGCATCGTACCACATATCGATTTTACCCAGCGTAGAGCCGCCATCGCGTAACTTTTCTACCTTGCGAACAGGATACTTGGTTAAGGTGTTACCGCGGGCGCCACGTCCTTTTATTTCAAGGTCGGCAAAATCAAACTCAAAAATCTTTTTACGTGCCGTACACGACTGCGACAGCTTTACCTCTACCACCTCGGCTTCGCCATTCGGGTTACCCGACACATATAGGATGCGTGAATTGGGGTGCCCCTGGGTTAAATCGTATTCTTTATCGCGGATAACACCGGGTAATGTAAACCTTTTGGCAAAGCTTTTACCTGTTTTGCCGTCGGAATAAATAAGGTTATACACCATGCGGTCATCGCCCTTTTTCCAAACGCCTATGTACATAATGTCTTTGCCCATAAAAACCTTTTCGCTAATGCGCGATACCAGAGCTTTGCCGTCTTTTCTTATAGCGATAATATCATCCAGTTCCGAACACTCGCAAACAAACTCATCGCGTTTCAGGCCCCAGCCGGCAAAACCATCGGCACGGTTAACATACAGTTTCTGGTTGGTGGCAATAACCTCGGTAGCTGTAACTGCCTGAAAGGTTTTAAGTTCGGTTTTTCGTTCCCGGCCTTTACCATATTTCTCCAGCAAATTCTGGAAATAGGCTATGGCAAATTCGGTAAGGTGCTTGAGATTGTATTCGGTTTCTTTAAGTTGCTGCTCCAAATCGCGCAGCATTTCATCGGCCTTAAAAGAGTCGTAACGCGAAATGCGCTTGATTTTTATTTCCGTAAGGCGGATGATATCATCGGTTGTAATCTCCCGGTAGAATTTCTTTTTATGGGGCTTCAGTCCTTTGTCGATAGTGCTGAGCACATCTTCCCAGGTTTCGCATTCTTCAATGTCGCGGTAAATGCGGTTTTCAATAAATATTTTTTCCAGCGATGAAAACAAAATCTTTTCTTTCAGCTCTTCTCGCTTAATTTCCAGTTCACGCCTCAGCAGCGCTACGGTTTGGTCGGTGCAGTACTTCAGGATGTCGTTTACCCCCAAAAACCTGGGCTTGCCGTCTACAATCACGCAGGCGTTGGGCGAGATGGTGATTTCGCAATCGGTGAAGGCGTACAGGGCCTCGATGGCTATTTCGGGCGATTGCCCCGGCTGCAGGTGAATCTGGATTTCCACCTCCTGGGCGGTGTTATCTACCACCTGCCTGATTTTGATTTGTCCTTTTTCGCTTGCTTTAACGATTGATTCGATTAATGAAGTAGTTGTAACAGAGTAAGGTATTTCTTTGATAACCAAAGTTTTTTTATCAAGAATATCAATTCGGGCTCTAACCTTTATTTTCCCTCCTCTTTTGCCCTGGTCGTATTCACTTACATCGGCAATGCCGCCGGTGGGGAAGTCGGGATAGATTTTCGGGTTTTTGCCTTTCAATACATCAACAGAGGCCTTGATCAGTTCGCAGAAGTTGTGTGGCAGAATTTTGGTTGAAAGCCCCACGGCAATGCCCTCCACGCCCTGGGCCAGCAAAAGAGGAAATTTTACCGGCAGGGTAACGGGTTCTTTTTTGCGGCCATCGTATGAGAGTTGCCATTCGGTAGTCTGGGGATTAAACACCACTTCCAGTGCAAACTTCGAAAGCCTGGCTTCAATGTAACGCGGTGCGGCTGCGCTGTCACCCGTACGGATGTCGCCCCAGTTTCCCTGGGTATCGATGAGTAAATCTTTCTGGCCCAGGTTTATTATGGCATCGCCAATGGCGGCATCGCCATGGGGATGGTATTGCATGGCCTGCCCGATAATGTTGGCCACTTTATTGTACCGGCCGTCTTCCATTTCGCGCATGGCGTGCAGTATTCTGCGCTGCACAGGTTTGAGGCCATCTTCCATGCGCGGCACGGCCCGCTCTAAAATCACGTACGAGGCATAATCCAGAAACCAGTTTTCATAAAGACCTTCGAGTGAAACGGCATGAATATTTTCTGCCTGCTGTGCAGGGGGTTGTTCCTTTTTGGTTGTTTTTTTTCTGCTCATTAATAATTGATTTTCGTTTTAAACCATTCGGAAAAGGGCAATAATAAAAGTTGCGCTTTACTGTTAGTCCACGATTGATAATTCCGGATCGGCATCAATTTTATCCAGTTCAACACGCAGGTTGTCAATAATAAAATCCTGGCGGTTGGGTGTATTTTTACCCATGTAAAAATCGAGCACCTTGTGCAGATGGCTTTCTTTGTTGAGGATAACGGGTTGAAGCCGGATATCCTCGCCAATAAATTTTCCGAATTCATCAGGCGAAATTTCGCCCAGTCCTTTAAATCGGGTTATCTCGGGCTTTCCTCCGAGTTTTTTAATGGCCTGTTGTTTTTCTTCTTCGCTGTAGCAGTAAATGGTTTCTTTTTTATTGCGCACCCGAAACAAGGGGGTATCGAGAATATACACATGCCCGGCTTTTACCAGATCGGGGAAAAACTGCAGGAAGAAGGTCATGAGCAGCAGGCGGATGTGCATGCCATCCACATCGGCATCGGTGGCAATGATAACTTTATTGTACCGCAGGCCATCAAGCCCGTCTTCTACGTTCAGGGCATGCTGCAGCAGGTTAAGCTCTTCATTTTCGTACACCACCTTTTTCGACAGTCCGTAGCAGTTAAGCGGCTTGCCCCGCAGGCTAAATACAGCCTGTGTTTCCACATTGCGCGACTTGGTGATGGAGCCGCTGGCCGAGTCGCCTTCGGTAATGAATATCATCGACTCCTGACCTTTTGGATGGTTTTCATTAAAGTGATAGCGGCAGTCGCGCAGCTTGCGGTTGTGCAGGTTGGCTTTTTTGGCCCGCTCGTTCGCCAGCTTTTTTATTCCGGCAATTTCTTTGCGTTCGCGCTCTGATTGCAGGATGCGCTTAAGCAGGGCATCGGCAACCGAAGGATTTTTGTGCAGATGTATTTCCAGCTCGCGTGCCACGAAATCAGAAACATAGCTTCGCACGGCCGGCCCATCGGGCGCCATGTTAACCGAGCCCAGTTTGGTTTTGGTTTGCGACTCGAAAACGGGCTCCTGAACGCGAACGGCTATGGCAGCGATAATGCTGGCCCGGATATCGGAGGCATCAAAATCTTTCTTGTAAAAATCGCGCACACCCTTTACCACGCCTTCGCGGAAAGCCGCCAGATGGGTGCCCCCCTGGGTAGTGTGCTGCCCGTTGACGAATGAGTAATACTCCTCACCGTACTGGCCGCCGTGTGTCATGGCCACTTCAATATCGGGTCCTTTAAAGTGAATTATCGGATAGCGGATATCTTCCGGATCGGCCTTTTGTTTCAGCAGGTCCAGCAGCCCGTCTTTTGAATAAAATTTCTTTCCGTTGAAATTAATGGTAAGCCCGGCATTAAGAAAGGCATAGTTCCACATCAGGTCCTCGAGATACTCGGGTATGAAGTGGTAATTTTTAAACATGGTATTGTCGGGCTCGAACACCACCAGCGTTCCGTTGCGCTCGGTTGTTTTGGAAATTTTAGGGTCGTTAACCAATATGCCCTTTTTGAATTCGGCCATTTTGGTTTGCCCGTCGCGAAAAGCCTGAACTTTAAAATAGCTGGACAGGGCGTTTACCGCTTTGGTACCTACTCCGTTCAGGCCCACCGATTTCTGGAAGGCACCGCTGTCGTATTTGGCACCGGTATTGATTTTGGAAACCACTTCGGCCACCTTACCCAATGGAATGCCCCTGCCATAGTCGCGAACCGTTACGGTCTTGTCGGTAATTTTTACGTCAATGGTCTTGCCAAAGCCCATCATGTGCTCGTCAATGGAATTATCGATGACTTCCTTCACCAGCACATAAATGCCATCATCCCTGGAGGAACCATCGCCCAGTTTACCAATGTACATGCCCGGGCGAAGGCGAATGTGCTCCCGCCAGTCGAGCGACCTGATGCTCGCTTCGGTGTACTCAAAAATGGAGGCCGATTTTTCTGTTTTCATAACCCATAGTTAAAAAAATACAGCCGGAGACTGCTCAAAAAAAATTTAACCGCTTAAATGCCGTAACAAGTAATAAGAAAATTCGACACGGTGTACACGAACAGTCACCGGTGCACCTACAATTTTTTTTAAACAGAATACTTGTAATATTTTGACTATCAGATAAATAAATTGATTGTGCTCACTTATTTTTGCCGCATCCTCTGTGCCACCCAAATCACCGGCCAGGCCAGCGCCCATAACAAGACAAGCCCCACCGATACATACAGTATTGGCCCAACACGGGTATAGTCGAACCGTTCGGCACTGTTATACAACCCGATAAAGCTTACGCTGATAACGATGAAAATATTTAGCGTAATGACCTGGCCATGCAGCCAGGAACGGAACGCCTCATTCGGAGAAATTTTCTGCGAGAACAAATATACCAGCACATTGACAACCGTTATACCACTGAGGGCGATATAAAAAAGAGGCTCCTTCCCTATCCATACGTCTTCACCGGTCTGATTTGGGTACAACTGCACCTGCTCGGGCCAGCCGGCGTACACATACAACAAATTGGCCAGCACTCCCGCAAGCGAAATGAACCATACGGCCTTGAAAATTTTGAGTATCATAGTGTAAATTTCGGTGCAAATAAACGCAAAGCCGGTGGATTTAAACCCCATTGTACTTTCCATACCCGTGTTTTTTATTTTGATAGGCATTGAACTGATTGCCGAACGGATAGCCCATCGCCACGTATATCGCCTTCCTGACGCCATATCCAATTTAAGCTGCGGCATTACAAGCCAGTTGTCGGGACTGTTCCTTAAAATTTTTGCCATTGGGGTTTATGAAGTGCTGTATGAACACTTTAGCCTGTTTAGCTGGGAAAGAAATTTTGTTTACTGGCTGGCGCTTTTTCTGCTGGCCGATTTGGCGTACTACTGGGCCCATCGCATGAGCCACGAAGTAAACCTGTTCTGGGGCGGGCATGTGGTACATCATCAGAGCGAAGACTATAACCTTTCGGTTGCCCTGCGGCAAAGTTCATTGCAGGTAATATGGACATTTGCGTTTAGTCTGCCCCTGGCTTTTCTGGGATTCCGCACGCTGGACTTCGCCCTGATGTCGGCTTTTATCACGCTGTACCAGTTCTGGATTCACACCGAATTTATCGGTAAACTGGGATGGTTTGAATATGTATTCAACACGCCATCGCATCACCGTGTTCATCACGGCAGAGATCCCAAATACATCGATAAGAACCATGCCGGAACACTGATTATATGGGATAAGCTGTTCGGCACCTTTCAGGAAGAAGAAGAACGCCCCACCTACGGTGTAACCCAGCCCCTAAATAGCTGGAACGCTGTTTTTGCCAACTTTAGCCATTACGCCTCTATGTGGCACGATATAAAGCAAATACCCCGATGGGGCGACCGCTTAAAGTACATTTTTGCCCGCCCAGGCTGGCTTCCGGATTATCTGGGCGGATACCGTAAACCTCCTGAAATTGACAAAGTTAACTACCGAAAATACCATACCCCTGCCAGCCTCTCATTAAGTCTGTATGTTTTATTTCAGTTTACCCTCTGTCTGCTGGCAACCGCCTGGTTTTTGTTTAATCAAAACGCCTTTACCTTAAGCCAAAAGGCCTTTATAACTATCCTTATTTCTTTTACAGTGGTAAACTGCGGGGTTTTGTTCGAAAACCGCAAATGGATCTGGTATGCCGAATGGCTCAGGGTTATCAGTTATCCGCTGCTGCTGGTTCTGCTTACCTTCTTAAATCATTGGCCGGAAAGCAACTATGTTGTTGCGGCAGTGTTCCTGGTCAGCTCCGGTATGTGGTTGTTCACGCTGCACAAAGCCAATGCCCGATGAGACACTTGCTGTGGTTATACGGGACCATCTGTCTTTTAGCATGCTGCACGCCCAAAAATCCGGAAATCCGGTTTATAGACCTCGCGAAATGGCAAACCGACCGGCACGGATGTACCGGCTACCGCAGCGAATCGGCAAATGCCATCTTTCAACAAAAGGAAAAGCTGCTGGGTCTTACAGAAAACCAGGTACTCAGGTTATTGGGCAAACCCGATGCAGCCGAACTGTACAGGCGCAATCAGAAAATTTATTACTACAGCTTAACAGCCGACAGCACCTGCAGCCATCCGGCTCAAAAACCTTTAAAATTGGCACTTTACTTTAACGCCACAGGAAGAGTTAAAGAGGTGCTAAGAGAATAGCGGTGTTGGGGCATGAGTCATTCCGTTTATCTTTGCCGCATAAAATTTAATTCATGAAAAATATTGCTGTAGTAGGTTCGGGTACCATGGGTAACGGCATAGCACACGTGTTTGCCCAGTACGGTTATGCAGTAAACCTTATCGATATTTCGGCCGAAGCCCTCAAGAAGGCTCTGGCTACAATCGAAAAAAACCTCGACCGCCAGATGGCCAAACAGCTTATCACAGCCGAAACCAAACAAAAGGCCCTGGCCAGTATTAAAACCTTTACGCGTGTTGAAGAAGGTGTGCAACAGGCCGATCTGGTAATAGAAGCAGCCTCTGAAAATACGGAATTGAAACTCAGGCTTTTTGCCGAGCTCGACCGGCATGCGCCCGCCCACGCCATACTGGCTACCAACACTTCTTCCATATCCATAACCAAAATTGCCTCGGCCACGCAGCGCCCTGAAAAGGTAATTGGTATGCACTTCATGAACCCCGTACCGGTTATGAAACTGGTTGAGGTGATTAACGGATACAACACGGCACGCGAAGTAACCAGTACCGTGGTGCAGCTATCGCGCATGATTGAAAAAGTACCCGTTGAAGTAAACGATTATCCCGGCTTTGTTGCCAACCGCATCCTCATGCCCATGATAAACGAAGCCATTTACACAGTTTACGAAGGTGTGGCAGGCGTAGAAGAAGTGGATACTGTAATGAAACTGGGGATGGCCCACCCCATGGGGCCGCTGCAACTGGCTGATTTTATCGGCCTGGATGTATGCCTTTCCATTCTTCAGGTATTGTTCGAAGGTTTTGGCAACCCCAAATATGCCCCTTGTCCCTTACTGATTAACATGGTAGAAGCCGGGCACAAAGGTGTGAAAACCGGCAGCGGATTTTATACCTACACGGCCGGCAGCAAAGAGCTGGTGGTATCGGAAAGATTCAGGAAAGGCTAGCCTTAATTAGCCCTGCCCGACTTCAGTAAGTCTCTTATTTCTGTTAAAAGCTGTACTTCGGGCGATGGTGCGGATGGCGGAGCCGGCTTTTCTTCTTCCTTTTTCCGCGCGGCATTAACACCTTTAACAATCAGAAAAAGCGCAAAAGCAACAATCAAAAAGTTGAGCACGCCAGCCAGAAAGTTGCCGTAACGAACCGTGCCGAAAATGGTAAGCTCGTTGAGCTGGGTAAGTTGAGCGGCATCCAAAGCAGGTTTGAGGATAAGCGGAGTAAGAACATCATCGATTAACGAACTAACGATTTTTCCGAACGCCCCGCCAATGATTACACCAATGGCCAGGTCAAGCACGTTGCCGCGCAGAGCAAATTTTTTAAATTCCTGTAGCATAATTTTAGTTTGATTTGGGCTAAGTTAGCCAACCGCCAAAGAAAAAAAACAAATGTCTTAGAATTATTTTATCAGCCCCGGCGGGTTTCGCAGGCCGGCGTAGGAAGTGAGCTCTACTCCGGCACTGCCAATAAACATATTGGCACTCACTTTTAAGGGTATAAAATTTTTATCATCCGAAAACCATACCGTTACCGAGTTTTCGCCATCAAAAATTTTATTGGCCGGCATTAAGGGCTTAAGCACCACTGCGCGGAATTTACCTGCCTTAACCTTTATGGTTTCTTTACCTTTATACAGTACCTTCAAATGGTAAAATTCATCCTCGAAGAAGCCCTTCACCGATATGGTATCGTTAACCTTTTTTCGGTTGAAGTCCTGTGTACGCATAAACATAAAACCGGCTATGAGGTCGCGCACCTGGGGCGGTGCATTATACACAACAGGATCTTTGTACTTTCGGGTTTTCTGATCCAACACCCTGGCAGTAATAATACCCTTTTCGTGGTCAAACAGAACCAGCTCGTCCTTTTTGTAACGGCCTTCCCTGATTTTTCTGTACGACATATGGGGTACCAGGGCTGCAGTATCGATATATGCCCCCCATTGATCATCCACATCGGCAACCCAATCTACCAACCCGGTTGTTTTACCAAACACATCTACTTTAAAGCATTTACGGTTGTTCATTTCCGAGTAGTCGTCATGTATTTTAACCATTCCCTTGCCGATATTGAAAATACCGTAATGCATACGATATTCCAGGTATTCTCCTCTTTTAAAGCTTTCGTTTTTAACAAGGGGGTATACCTCATTGTCTTCCTTCTGAAATGCCGATAAAAGCAATACCGTAAGCACCGTTAATGGGCCGTAAAACCGATGCAGGGCTAACCAGGTGGCTTTCATTGCTTCTCAGTAAACAATTCAAAGTGCATGCCAGAACTACACCGCCACGCTGTTATCGCGCAGGGCTTCGTTCAGCGAGGTTTTTTTGTCGGTGCTCTCTTTTCTTTTTCCAATAATGAGCGCACAGGGAACCTGATAGGTGCCGGCCGGAAACTTTTTGGTATAGGTACCCGGAATAACCACGCTGCGTTCAGGCACATACCCTGTGTATTCTACCGGCTCCGGGCCGGTAACATCAATGATTTTTGAACTTGCCGTTAACACAACGTTAGCACCCAGCACGGCCTCGCGCCCAACCCGAACGCCTTCTACCACAATGCACCGGCTGCCTATAAAGGCATGGTCTTCAATAATTACAGGTGCGGCCTGTACCGGCTCAAGCACACCCCCTATGCCTACGCCACCGCTTAAGTGTACGTGCCTGCCAATCTGGGCGCAACTGCCTACCGTGGCCCAGGTATCGACCATGGTGCCTTCGTCTACATAGGCCCCGATGTTTACGTAACCGGGCATGAGTATGACCCCTTTTGCCAGGTATGCCCCATAGCGGGCTATGGCATGCGGCACCACCCTAACCCCGAGGGAGGCATAGTTCCTTTTTAAAGGTATTTTATCGTGAAATTCCAACGGACCGGCTTCGAGGGTTTTCATGCCCTGTATGGGAAAATATAAAATTACCGCTTTTTTTACCCACTCGTGCACCTTCCAGCCTTCCGCTGCCGGCTCGGCAACACGGAGTCTGCCTTTGTCCAGCTCTTCAATCACTGTGTGTATCGCCTCGCGTGTTTCCGGCTCTTCCAGCAACGAACGGTTTACCCAAGCCTGTTCAATAATGCTTTTTAATTCCATCTTTGTGCAAATGTATATTCCAAATTTGACGCAAGTAATAAAAAAAAGAGTTGCCATTGTATCGGTACTTAAACCCGTAACCGATACCCGTATGTATGAAAAACTGGGATGGTCGCTGGCTGTTCACGCCGCAGCCCAGGTGCACATCGTTGGCTATCCGGCCGAAGAGGCCCCGGAAATACCAAATATTATCTTCCATCCTGTTTTCCAAGATCCGTTTGGCCGGTTAAGCTTTAAGCGGATCATGGCCCCATGGAAAATTTTTGGCCTGCTGCTGAAACTCAAGCCCCAAACCGTAATAATTACCACCCATGAATTGCTGATAGCCGGATGCCTGTATAAATTTTTAACGGGAGCCCGCCTGTTTTACGATGTGCAAGAAAACTACTACTATAACATTCGGTTTACCAGGGCTTTTCCCCTGTGTTTCCGGCTTCCGCTGGCGCTGTGGGTAAGGTGTAAGGAACTGTTAAGTGCACCGGCAATTGAATACTTTTTTCTGGCCGAAAAAGGCTACGAGGCGGAGTTAACCTTTGCCAGGCCCTGCATGGTGCTGGAAAACAAATTTCCTGCCCGCCTGGTAAAACCTGCAGCTGGCAATAACCGGTTGCACTTGCTGTTTACCGGTACCCTGGCCCCAACTACTGGTATACTACAGGCGGTAGATCTGGCTGTGCAGCTTCATAAACTCAGTAACGACATCGAACTTACTATTATAGGACATGCACCGCAGCAAACATTTCTAAGCCGGCTTAAAGAAAAAATTTCAGCTCATGCATTTATACGCCTCGAAGCTTCTACCCGCCCCCTTCCACACCGCCAGATTATCGAGGCCATTGAAAAGGCCGGCACAGGCATCATTATTTACCCTCCCAATCCTTCCACATCTTCGTCAGTACCCACCAAGTTGTACGAATACCTGGGCATGGGCATACCTGTACTCATACAGCACACAGAACCTTCGCACAATCTGGTAAAAAGGTTTGAGGGGGGCCTTGTTCTTTCAGGTGAAATGAATTACGCACATCTTTTACATAAACTCAAACAGCTCAGGGCTCCCCTCAGGGATGAATGCCTTTATTGGGAGAGCCAGGTTCCCGGCCTGCTTCAAGTTTTAAGTATTTAAATTTTTTTTTAGATTAATCTAAATTTTTAATTTTGCATAACACAAATTAGCTGGTTATGCTAACCTTTACAGAAGAAAATTACCTGAAAGCCATCTACCACCTTTCAGGCGGAGGGGAAAAACCTGTGCTCACTACCCAGCTTGCCGAAGGACTGAACACAAAGCCGGCTACCGTTACGGATATGCTTAAAAAACTCGCTGCCAAAGAGCTTATTGCTTACGAAAAATACTACGGTGTGGAGCTAACCAAAAAAGGTAAGGCCGAGGCGCTTACGGTTATACGCAAACACCGCCTGTGGGAAACCTTTCTGGTAGAAAAGCTTGGATTTTCGTGGGATGAAGTACACGAAGTAGCCGAGCAGCTGGAGCATATCCGCTCGCCCCTGCTTATTGAAAAGCTGGACATCTTTCTGGGGCGGCCCAAAGCCGACCCGCACGGCCATCCCATTCCGGACAAACATGGAAAACTGCCTGCCACTGCACAAACCCCCCTCGCAGCGGTTGCCGTGCAGCAGCAGGCCACGGTAAGTTCCGTACGCCATGCTTCTTCGGTATTCCTGAAATACCTCAGCAAAATTGGGTTGTACATCGGTGCTTCACTTCAGGTTACCGAACGAAATGCCTTCGACCACTCTGTACATGTAATTATTGACGGAAAGAAAAAAGCATTTTTCTCGCGCGAAGCCAGCGAAAATATTATGGTAACACTGGGTTAATATGATACAGATAAAATTATTCAGATATCTGATGTGGTCGCTTCTCCTGGCGGCAGTGGTGTTAAGCTCGTGCAGGAATAACAATTCTGCCGATACCCCTTCGGCCAGAAAAAAAATTGTTACCACCACCAGCCTGATAAAGGATGCCGTGCTGAATATTACCGGCAAACATGTTGAAGTTATTTCGCTTATGGGGCCGGGTGTGGACCCGCACCTGTACAAAGCCACACAAGGCGACCTCGATAAACTGCTCCATGCCGATCTAATAGTGTATAACGGTCTGCACCTGGAAGGGAAAATGAGCGAAGTACTCGAAAAACTTAGCCACCGAAAGCCGGTTTATGCCATGGCCTCCAATATTCCTGATTCATTGCTGCGCAGGGCGCCCGGTTTCGAAAATACATTCGATCCTCACATCTGGTTTGACGTAAAGCTGTGGTCTTTGGCCGTTGCAAATCTTGCCGAATACCTGCAGGAATGGGACGAACAAAATGCAGAACACTACAAAAGCAATGCTGCTGTTTACGCTGCGCAACTGGATTCGCTGCACCACTGGGTTATCCGGTCGGTTGACAGCATCCCTCCGGCGCAGCGGGTATTGATTACCGCACATGATGCATTTGGTTATTTCGGACGGGCTTATCATATCGAAGTGCGCGGACTACAGGGCATTTCCACACTTTCGGAGTTCGGGCTGCGCGACATTACCAGCCTAGCCGATTTTATCCTTTCGAGAAAAATCAAAGCGGTGTTTGTGGAAACATCTGTTCCGGAAAAATCGATCCGTGCCCTGCTGGACGGATGCCGGCAGCGCGGCTGGAACGTTCAGCTGGGCGGCTCGCTGTACTCCGATGCCCTGGGGCCTGAGGGTACACCCGAAGGCACCTACATCGGAATGGTAAAGGCAAATGTACACACCATTGTACAGGCATTAAAATAGCTGCGCTGTGAACACTAGGTTATTTTTTGTGTTTATCGTACTTGTATCTGAAGTTGCAGTGCAGGCCCAGCAGGTAATAACCGGCACGGTTGCCGATGCTGAAACCCGCCAGGCCTTGCCCTATGCTTCGGTGCGGGTTGTTGGCTCCGGCACGGGTACTTCGGCAAACGATGCCGGCAGGTTTAAACTGGAAGTTGCGGCATTGCCTGTTACAATGGTTGTTTCGTTTGCCGGATATCTGCCCGATACCCTTACGCTACATAGCACCCAGCCGGTAACGTGCCTGCTTAAGCCGGACATCCAAAATCTGAACGAAATAGTGGTGGTATCGGCCACCATGAAGGAAATTTCACGACAGGCATCGCCCATTCCGGTTGATGTGTTCACACCCGCTCTGTTCAAAAAAAATCCGACGCCCTCGGTTTTCGAGTCGCTTGCCATGATTAATGGTGTGCAACCGCAGATAAACTGCAACGTATGCAATGCGGGCGACATTCACATAAACGGAATGGAAGGCCCGTACACCATGGTACTAATAGACGGCATGCCCATTGTTAGCAGTCTCTCTACAGTTTATGGCCTTTCGGGAATTCCCAACAGCATGGTAAAGCGAATAGAGGTAATCACGGGCCCGGCAGCAGCCCTGTATGGATCAGAAGCGGTAGCCGGCGTAATTAATGTGGTTACCAAAGACCCCGTTACGGCTCCCCGCTGGGCAGTTGACCTTTCGGGTACCACTTACAAAGAATACTCGGCCGATGTGGCCGGCGCCTGGAAAAAACAACAGGTGCAGGGCCTTACTGGCATCAGTTACTTCAATTTTAACAACCGGATAGATAACAATGCCGATAATTTTACCGATGTAACCTTGCAAAACCGACTGTCGGTGTTTTCCAAAATCAACTTCAACCGCACAAATAATCTTCCGTTAACAATAGGTATGCGTTATGTGTACGAAGATCGATGGGGCGGTGAAATACAGTGGAATAGGAATTACCGGGGCAGCGATCAGGTTTATGCCGAATCCATCTACACCAACCGTTTTGAAATAATAGGAAATTATGCTTTTTCTGACGTGCCCCGTCTGGAAGCAGATGTATCATACAATTACCACCATCAGAATTCTTACTACGGATTGGTTCCCTACCTGGCAACGCAACAGGTTTTCTTTTCACAGCTGCGATGGAGCAAGGATATGGGTAAATTCGCGTGGCTTGCCGGAGTGCCGTTCAGGTATATGTATTATGACGACAACAGTGTGGCCACAGCTACAGCCGATACACTGAACCCACAAAACCGCCCAAGCTTAACCTACCTGCCTGGCTTGTTTGTTCAAACTGAATGGGCCATCAGCAAAAAAATTACTTTGCTATCCGGACTTAGGTACGACTATCACAACCACCATGGCTCCATCTTTACACCCCGGTTAAGCCTGAAATACTCGCCCAACAATAACCATGTATTCAGGTTAACTAGCGGAAGCGGCTTCAGGGTGGTAAACCTGTTTACCGAAGACCACGCAGCCCTTACTGGAGCCAGGGAAGTGATTATACGCAACGCCCTGAAGCCCGAACAATCGTGGAATGTAAATCTTAACTACACCTTTCAGCATGTACATGCCATCGGATATATGAATTTCGATGTAAGCGCCTTTTACACCTATTTTACCAACAAAATTGTGGGCGATTTTATGACCGACCCCGATTTGATTATCTATGATAACCTTTCCGGACATGCTGTTTCGAAGGGCTTTTCGGTTAATGCCGATGTGTTGTTTACCAATTCATTAAAAATCATTGCCGGAGCAACGGTTATGGACGTTTATCAGGTTAACCGCGATGATGCCGGTATACCGCAGCGCACGCCCCAGCTCTTCGCCCCGCGCATCTCGGGCACCTTTACCATAAGCTATACCCTGCCCCGGTTAAATATCACCACCGATTTTACCGGCAGGGTAACCGGCCCTATGCATCTGCCTGTAGTACCCAACGATGAACGCCCGGCGCAGTCGCCTACCTTTGCCCTGCTCAACATTCAGCTTTCGAGGATGCTGGGCAAAAAATGGGAGCTTTACGCGGGTGTTAAAAACCTGTTAAACTTTGTACCCAGGGACCCCATCCTCAGGCCCTTCGATCCGTTTGACAGGAACATTACGGTAAACAACCCAAAGGGCTTTACTTTCGATACCAGTTACAATTACGCACCCTTACAGGGCATAAGAGGTTTTGCAGGTGTACGCTTAACCATAAACTGAGATGGACCACGCAATTGAAATACATGACTTGACCGTGACATTTGACAAAAAACCCGTGTTATGGAATATTGATGCCTACCTGCCAGCCGGAAAGTTAATCGGCATTCTGGGACCCAACGGGGCCGGAAAATCAACTCTTATCAAAACCATTATGGGCCTGATTCCTGCCGGAAGCGGATATGTTAAAATTTTCGGACAGCGCCTGAACGAGGTCAGAAAACGAGTAAGCTACGTGCCCCAGCGCGAAACAATAGACTGGGATTTTCCCGTATCAGTCATGGATGTTGCCCTCATGGGGCGTTACGCCCATACGGGCATGTTCGGAAAACTGCGCAGGGCTGACCGCGACATAGCCCTTGACGCCCTGCGCAAAGTGGGCATGGAAGCTTTTGCTAATCGCCAGATAGGTCGTTTGTCGGGCGGACAGCAGCAACGCACCTTCCTGGCCCGCGCCCTGGCACAACGGGCCGACCTGTACCTTATGGATGAGCCATTTGCTGGTGTAGATGCCGCAACAGAAAAAGCAGTAATTACCCTGTTGCGTGAAATGACCACACAGGGCAAAACCGTGCTGGTGGTGCATCATAACCTGCAATCTGCCCGGCAGTATTTCGACCACCTGCTGCTGCTCAACACCCGATTGGTGGCCTGCGGACCGGCAAATGAAGTGTTTACTCCCGATAACCTGCGCGATACCTACGGCGGCAACCTTACTCTGCTTACCGATATAGCCAATTTGATGCACCAGGAACAATACCCCTCACGCGAAAACAAAATGCACCAGGAATGAGCACCTCAGGCTTTTTTATGCTCACCGACCCCAACGTACAGTATGTTACACTGGGGGCCCTGCTGTTAACTGGTAGCTCGGCCCTTATGGGCACCTTTGCCCTGTTGAGCAAAAAATCGTTGGTAGGCGATGCTATTGCTCATGCCGTACTTCCGGGAGTATGCCTGGGCTTTATGCTGGCGGGTACAAAAGATCCGCTGTGGATTCTGGCAGGTGCTTTCCTTACCGGAGGGCTTTCGGTTTACTTAATCGACTTCATTGTACATAATTCCCGTATTAAAGAAGATACGGCCATAGGCCTGGTGCTTTCGGTAATGTTTGGTGCAGGCATTGTACTGCTCACCGCCATACAGAAAAGCGGCAATGCCGCACAAAGCGGTCTGGATCAGTATTTGTTCGGGCGTGCCGCTGCCCTCAACAAACAGGATCTGCTGATATTCGGTACTTCAGCCGTACTCATCATTGTTGTGGTTACTGTCTTTTTCAGAGCGTTTACCTTGCTGGCATTCGACAGGTATTTTGCCCATGCGCTGGGTTTCAACGTAAAGTTTATTCAGTTTATTCAAACCACACTTATTGTGCTGGCCGTGGTTATTGGCATTCAGGCCGTAGGCGTGGTGCTCATGGCGGCTATACTCATAACCCCGGCTGCCGCTGCGCGGTACTGGTGCAATTCGGTTAAAACCATGTTATGGCTTTCTGCAGCTTTTGGTATGATAAGCGGCCTTTGCGGTGCCCTCATATCGTATGCTGCACCTGCCATGCCTACGGGGCCGTGGATTGTGGTCATAGCTTCAGTTATTGCTTTTGTATCGTTACTTGTGGCGCCCGAAAAAGGCATGCTCAGCCGCTTCCTTCGCCAGCGCCGCCTGCAACAAACCATCGTCCATGAAAACCTGCTGAAGGCATTTTACAAGCTGGGTGAAAAGAATGAAGATTTCCTGAGTGAACAATCGGTTGAAGAATTTATGCGCAATATTAAGCCCGCAAAGCTGCAAAGGCTGCTCAGTCAGTTGCTTAAACAGGGTTACTTGGAAAGAAGTAACAACCACTGGAAACTAACTGAGGCCGGCTACCTGCGGGCCCAGCGCATCGTAAAAATTCACCGCCTGTGGGAGTTGTACCTTACTACCTATATGAACATTGCCCCCGACCATGTACACGATGACGCAGAAACCATAGAACACCTGCTTACACCCGAACTGGAAAAAGAACTGGAACGGCAGTTGGGCTACCCCACCAGCGACCCGCACCAGTCGCAAATACCTTACCGGAAAACGTAAACGATTATGCCCATTGGCTACGAAGATATCACCATACTTATAACAGGTACACTCATAGCCATTTGCTGCGCCCTTACAGGCAGCTTGCTCATGCTGCGCAGAATGGCGCTGACCGGTGATGCCATTGCTCATGCCGTTTTACCCGGAATTGTTATTGCATTTCTGCTAAGCGGCTCGCGCAGCTCGCCCTTTATGATAGCCGGAGCTGCCGCCATTGGCCTGTTCACTACTTTCAGCATCGAAATGCTGCAAAAAAAAGCACGCCTGCAAAACGATGCCAGCATAGGACTTACTTTTACCTTTTTATTTGCCACCGGCATCATTCTGCTTTCTATCCTGGCCGGCCAGGTTGATCTTGACCAGGACTGCGTGTTGTATGGCGAGCTGGCCTATGTTCCTTTAGATGTTTGGGTAACCCCCTCCGGTACGGTATTAGGGCCCCGTGCCCTATGGGTAACGGCCGTACTTTGCCTGCTGCTGCTTGGGCTAATCATCCTGGCCTTACGCCCGCTGCTGCTTACCACCTTCGACCCCGCCTATGCTTCGGCAATAGGTGTATCAGTTCCTTTTTACCACTACCTGCTTATGGGAAGTGTGTCGGTAACAACTGTGGTGTCGTTCGAACTGGTGGGCGCTATACTGGTGGTGGCGCTGCTCATTGCTCCGGCCGCCACGGCCTATCTGCTTACCGACAACTTCCGGATATTGCTGGTGCTGGCCTGCCTGGCCGGCTCGGTTGCTGTGGCAATCGGCTATGCTGTGGCATCAGTGCTCGATACCTCTATTGCCGGGGCTATCGCCACCGCCAACGGACTGCTTTTTATGCTGGCATTTATTTTCAGTCCGCAGCATGGTTTACTTTTCCGTAAAAAGCGAAAACAAATCATTCATTAGTGGTAGTAAAGTAAGTAACTGCCTTAAATTCATCCTACCTTTGCCCTATGGCAAACCTGCCCGACCATACCGACACCATCATTGCCCCGGCAACACCTCCGGGCGTTTCGGCATTGGCTGTCATCAGGCTTTCGGGAGACCGGGCCATTAATCTGGTATCGGAATCTTTCTCGCACGACCTTACCGGCGCACCATCGCACCGTGCCCGCTTCGGATTCCTGAAAGACGGTGAAAGAATTATCGATGAGGTGGTGGTTACCGTATTTCGCAAACCCAAATCATACACCCGCGAAGACCTGGTAGAAATATCCTGCCACGGCTCACCGGTGGTGGTGCGCGAAATTGTTAATCTCTTTATCCGAAAGGGTGCAAGGCTGGCCAGACCCGGAGAATTTACTAAGCGTGCTTTTCTGAACGGACGGATTGACCTGGCCCAGGCCGAGGCAGTGGCAGATATTATTCATGCCGAAACAGAAATGGCCCGCCAGGCAGCCGTTAACCAAATGCGCAGCGGCTACTCGGCAGAACTTGCGCGCCTACGTGAAAAGCTTATTGAATTTGCTTCGCTTGTTGAACTGGAACTGGATTTTAGTGAGGAAGACGTGGAATTTGCCAAACGCGATGAATTAAAAAACCTGGTTGAGCAGATTGTTCAGTTTGTCAGCAGCCTTGCCTCGACTTTTGCCGCTGGCAATGCCATTAAAAACGGTGTGCCGACCGTAATTGCCGGAAAGCCCAACGCCGGAAAAAGTACCCTGTTGAATGCCTTGCTTAATGAAGATCGCGCCATCGTGTCGGACATACCCGGAACCACACGCGATACCATAGAAGATGAGATTAATCTGGGCGGACTGTTGTTCAGGTTTATTGATACGGCCGGACTGCGGCATACTACCGATGTCATTGAAGCAGAGGGTGTGGAGCGCACCCGCCGGCACATGAAACGCGCCTCGCTTATCCTGTATCTTATTGATCTCACCCAGGCTACCATCCCCGAAGTGCACGAACAGGAGCAGGAACTTAAGGCTATGAACATTCCCTACATTCTGGTTGGTAATAAAACTGATAAACTCTTAGCCGATGAGCTCGAAAAATGGAAAGCATTTTCCATGGTGTTTATCTCAGCTTCCCAAAAAACAAATCTCGATGAACTGAAAAACCGTATCCTGGAGCACTTCCGTATTCCGGAAGTAAGAAGCGGAGACACCATCGTTACCAACGCAAGGCACTATCAAAGTCTGCTCGAAACAAAGGCAGCTCTTCAGAACGTATTAAACGGCCTGAAAAAAAACGTAAGTGGCGACCTGCTGGCACAGGATATCCGCCAGGCCCTGCACCATCTGGGCGAAATAACCGGAAGCATTACTACCCAAGACCTGCTCGATTCCATTTTTTCAAGGTTTTGTATCGGAAAGTAATTCCTTCACGCTTCTTCTCAGCCTACCTTGAATATTTTTACCATTAATGAAAAACTGTGAGCAGCGGTACAGATACCCAAATTTGTTCAGACCCTAAATAGGTACTTATAATAGGAGAAAATTACCCGTGCAGTTTAAAGGCAAAGAACCTGAATTTAGCCGGGTGCCTTCAATCGCGTTCCTTATAACTCTTAAGATGCGGCATGGCCTTTTGCTCGCGAGCCGGCCTGAGCTTAAAAATATCGGTGGGTGTTTCGCATAGAACCGCCATTCCTCTGTAAATAGCTATGGGGGCCTTGACCATATAACCGTTTTTTACCAGCACCTCCAGCCAACCATCCATGGTATACGTGTTATCACCAATTTTCTTCCGGTAATCAGGATGCGACTTATCGAGCAAATCCTGCGGCTGCAATTTGAGCAGATTAATAATTTCCTTCCAGTAAGTTGGCGATAACTTATCGGTTAGCACATCCACTTCATTAATGTGGTTGCATATATCGCGCGCGAGAGCTTTGGTCTGTTTACCCAGAGTGCTTTGCGGATTACATACCAGAAAGAGCTCGTTGGGATGGAACTGCATAGCCGTGGGGTTTTAATGTGCTGAATATACAACAAAAATCCTTTCCAAAAAACAAACCCGGCAGGTATGCCAGCTGGCCGGTAAAAATTCTCCGAGACCCACCCCGGCTTATTTGCGGATAAACCGGATTAACAGCATTTACTGCAACCGGCAAAGGGTTCAAATCAATGCGTATCTTTAGGCCGGTTAACCACATAAAAATGAAACAACAGCTTCTGTCATTTGCCTTTTTTCTGATCACCGGTATAACCATTGCACAGCCTGAGGTATATCCGCCTCATTGGTGGGCCGGCATGAAAAGCAACTTCCTTCAAATTATGTTGCATGAACCCGGCATTGCCAAAGATAAACCCCCGGTATCTGTACACTATTCCGGTGTAAAAGTGTCTCAGGTTCATTACCCTGAAAATCCAAATTATCTGTTTATTGACCTCTCCCTTTCGCCCAAAGCGCAACCCGGAACGTTTAAAATTACCATCGGCACCCGTGCCATAGAATACACGCTTAAGCCAAGACGGCCCGGCAACGGTACCGCCTTTGCAAAGGGCATTACCAGTTCTGACCTGGTGTACCTTATTATGCCTGACCGCTTTAGCAACGGCAATCCGGATAACGACCGCATAGTGGGTATGCGCGACCAGAGCCTGAACCGGGACTCCATTTTTCTGCGACACGGAGGAGACCTGCAGGGCATCATCAATCACCTGGATTACCTGCACGACCTGGGCGTTACAGCCCTGTGGTTAACGCCGGTTTTCGAAAACAATATGCCCAACCGCACCGAGCACGGTTATGCCATAACCAACCACTACCGCATAGATCCACGCCTCGGTAACGAAGACCTGTACAAGAAACTGGCCTATGAACTGCACCTGCGCGGCATGAAACTTATTCAAGATGCGGTGTATAACCATGTAGGGTTGTACCACTTTACTGTTCAGGATAAGCCCATGAGGGATTGGCTGCACGAATGGCCGGCCTATACCAACACCACCTACAAAGACCAGTCATTGTTCGACCCCTATGCGGCTCCCTCCGACCGCACACGCATGTCCGACGGGTGGTTCACACCGTTTATGCCCGACCTTAACCAACGCAACCCCTATGTTGCCAACTTCCTTATTCAACATGCTGTTTACTCGGTTGAAGAGTTTGGAATTGACGGATTCCGGATTGACACCTATTTCTACAACGACCTGGATTTTATGAACCGCTGCAACGCAGCCCTGCTTAATGAATACCCTAACCTGTACATTTTTGGCGAAACGTGGGTGCATGGTGTACTTAACCAGGCTTATTTTGTGCGCAACCGCCTCCATACAACCTTTAAAAGCAATCTGCCCGGCACTACCGACTTTCAAAGTTTGTTTTACGGAATACAACCCGCTTTAAACGAAAAATTCGGGTGGACAGAAGGCGTTAACAGGCTGTACCAAACTGCCAGCAACGACTTTGTTTACGAAGATCCGCTCAAGCTGGTCATCTTCCTGGATAACCACGACCTAAGCAGGTTTTATTCAGTGGTGGGCGAAGATTTAAACAAGATTAAAGTAGCTTTTACCTGGTTGCTCACCTGGCGGGGCATACCTCAGATGTATTATGGCAGCGAGATACTGATGAAAGGCTTTGCCAACCCCGATGGTTGGGTGCGGCTGGACTTCCCCGGAGGCTGGCCCGATGATAAGGTGAACAAGTTTGTAGCCGAAGGACGTACACCTGCTGAGCAGGAGGTATTTACACTCATTAAAACACTGGCCAACTACCGAAAAAAAAGCTCTGCTCTTACCAACGGAAAGCTCATGCACTACCTTCCGCAAGACGGACTATACGTGTATTTTCGCTATGACGACACGGCCACGGTAATGTGCATAATGAACACCAGCGGACAAACCAAAACCATTAACACCCGCAACTATGCCGAACAAACAGGGGGTTTTCAATCCGCCACAGATGTGCTAACCGGCCAAATACTGGATCTTGGCAAATCTATAACCATTGAAGGCATGCACATGCTGGTGCTGGAGCTGAAGAATTAAAGTAAGCGTTGCAAAGAGACAACCGCACCCTTGCAGAATAACTCTTTTGGTAAACCAAAAACAATTCTTAAAAATCCCGAATGGACGACAAAACAACACCCCTCTATCAAGTCCCGTAGGGACGACCTTATGGTAATATCAAAACAACAACCCTTCTCACTAGCCCTGCAAGGACCTAAAAAATAAGGCCGCTCCTTCGGAGCTTGAGCTTTAAAATCAGTGCTACTTCAACCAAAAGCCTCGCTCCTACGGAGCTACTCGGGTAGTTAGTCCCGTAAGGACGACCTTATGGTAACATCAAATATGGTAACATCAAAACAACACCCCCCTATCAAGTCCCGTAAGGACGATCTTTTGGTAACTAACCTGACTTCCTGAAGGGTTTCAGCGGTCCCCTGACCGGCGCTGCATGAACAGGGTCTTCAGGCCACGCATGTCTGGGGTATCTCCGCATAAGCTCCCGACGGATGATGGGATAGGTATTTCGCCAGAAACCGGGTAAATCCTGTGTAACCTGCACCGGTTTAAAACCCGGCGACAACAAATGGAGCACCACCGGCGTTTGTCCGTTGTTAACGGTTGGCGTTTGCATTAACCCAAAACACTCCTGCAGGCGTACTTCCATGTGGGGCAGACCGCCATCGGGTTTGTAAAAAACTTTGATACGCGACCCACTGGGCACCGTTATACGATCCGGTGCCAGCCGTTCGAGTTGCGGCTGCAATTCGGGAGGGATAAGTGTGTTAAGGGCATCGGCAAGTGCCAGCTTTTTTAAATCTTCTTTGCGCTTCATGCCGGCCAAAAACGGAGCCAGCCATTCCTCCAGCCGGTCCAGCAGGTTTATTGGCGTTACATTGGGCCAGGGTTCATCTTTGCGCCAGGCACGCAGACTTAACACCCTGTTGCACCATTGGTCGTGCTGCGCTTCCCATCCCAGCCAGGCCAGACCTTTCTCGCGAATTACACTTAGCCACACGGCTGTTTGTTGTGCAGGCATAGCTTCGGATGCGGGTTCGGTTTTCAGTAAAAGTGTACCAATCCGGTATTCGCGCCTGGTGGTAATCATTTCCTTTTTTTCATCCCACCGAACTGTATCCTGCACCGTTGCCAGGTTGCTAAGGCGGGCTTCATCAACCGCTGCGCCAAGAAATAACCTTCCTTCGGTATTACCTGCATCGGCATGGGCAGCCACAATCCATTTGTTTGCAGTAAGCCTGTCGTGGTTATCCAGCAAAACCAAACGGCCGGTGCGTAGCCGGTAGCGGGTAGAACCCGGACTAAGCTGCATAGCCAGCCGGTCAGGATAAGCCTGCAACAGCAGGTAGCCTGTTTCGCTTTCATCCGGAATTCCATTGTCTTCATCCACATTCAACCATTTGCGCCACCGTTCTGCCTGCTTAATGATTCGCTGAACAGTAGCGGGTATTGTTCCGCTTTTTTCGCGCCGGTATTTGCGCAGGGTATCCACGCGCAGGGCAAAGTCGGTTTGCGGATTGTTTTGAAGTATGTCGCGTTCTTCCAGTAAGGCTGCGATGTCGGCAGCCAGCGCTGCCTGTTGCGGAGAGGTAAACGGAAAGGTGAGCAGGTGTGCCAACCGCGGATGAGCCGGTATTTCTGACATTTGTATGCCGCGCTGTGTAAGACCGTTTTCATTAACGGCCTCAAGGCTGGTGAGCAAATCAAGCGCCTGACTTACCGCACCGGCCGGTGGCGGGGTAATCCAGGGCAGCTCATAAACATCTTTGGCGCCCCAGCGCAGGGCGGTTAAGACAACCGGCGTGAGGTCAGTTTCTTCTATTTCGGGTTTTCTTTCCGGTTGAAGCTGGCGGTGGGTGGCCAGTGTCCAAAGCCTGTAACAAACACCTGGTGCAGTGCGCCCGGCACGCCCGGCACGCTGTTCGGCGGCATCAAGGGTAATGCGCCGGGTTTGCAGGCGGGTTAGTCCGCTGCGGGCATCGAACACGGCAGCCCGAACCAGGCCGCTGTCAATCACCACCCGTATTCCTTCAATAGTAAGCGATGTCTCGGCAATGTTGGTAGCCAGCACCACCTTTCGCCTGCCGTGCCTGTCGGGTAAAAGCGCCTGGCGCTGCTCTTCATGGGGCAAATCGCCATACAAGGGGTAAATCACCACATTATGTTGGGTGCGTTCCAGCAATTCTTTTGCCCGGTTTATTTCGCGTGCTCCGGGCAGGAAGCCCAGTATGTCGCCTTCATGCTTTCGCAGTGCTCCTGCCACGGCAGATGCCATACGCTCCCAGACAGGTGCATCGTTCATGACGTCATCATAGATCACCTCCACCGGGTAATTGCGCACAGGTATTTCGATAACCGGCGGATTACCCAGTGGCCGCAGCAACGATGATGCCGGCAACGTGGCTGACATTATGAGCATCCGCAGGTCGGGACGAAGCACCTGCTGCACCTGCAGCGCAAGGGCAACAGCCGTGTCGGCATGAAGGTTTCGTTCATGAAACTCATCGAAAATCAACAGGCCGATACCTTCCAGAGCAGGATCTGCCTGAATCATCCGGGCTAAAACACCCTCGGTTACCACTTCAATGCGGGTATAGGCCGATACGCAGGTTTCATGTCGGATTCGGAAGCCCACCTTCCCGCCCGGCTGCTCTCCTATCTGTTCGGCCAGCCTATGCGCCACTGCACGGGCAGCCAGACGCCTGGGCTGCAGAATAATGATTTTGTTGTGGTTTAACCAGGGTTCATCCAGAAGATGCAGAGGCAACACGGTAGATTTCCCCGCACCGGGTGCGGCCTGCAACAGCACAACACCCTTAGCCGTTGTGGCCGAAAGGGCCTGACGCAACTGTGGCAGTATGGAAAGAACCGGAAACATGTTGCTCGATTGACAAAACTAAACGAATCTGTGAACATGGGGCATCATCACACAGGCACGTATTAGATCTGTTCAAAAAAGCAAAGCATGAAAGGGTAACATCAGCAACCAAAATGCGACAAATGCGTTGTATAGATGCCAGCCTGTTATGCCTGGTGTAGGTTCATGCAGGCGGTTCGAAACTTTAAGGACAAGTTTATTCGGATAAACCATTAAACCGGAAAATTTTTTAAGGTATTATGAGCAAAAAGAAGAAGTTTATACCCGGTTGGGTGCCGGTTTACGTAACCGGAAGGAATGGCTTTTCCGAAAAACTCAATGAAGCTTTGCTGCCATCGGGGCTGCCCTATATGCCCGGCTATTACTTTGACAGCAATGCCCATACTGCACATACCCTTATTTGGATTGACAGCGGCACACCGCTTGAAACCTACAAACGGGCTATTGGAGCACGCACGCTGTGGAAGTACAGAATCCGTTTTTTTTTCAGCCTGTCTGATTTTTCAGCATTTGCCTGCCGCCACGAAGCCGGCAAAGAAGAACTGGAGCCGGCTGCCTGAACCCAAATATTTGCTAACTTTCCAAAGCCATGAAAAAGGTAATTATCAACGGCTTTGAGGAGTTTGCACAATATACAGGCAAAGAAATAGGCGTATCGGGCTACCACACGGTAACCCAGGAGCAGATAGACCTGTTTGCCAAATCCACCCTTGATTTTCAGTGGATTCATATTAACCCCGAAAGGGCTCGCAACGAGAGTCCGTTTGGAACCACCATTGCGCATGGATACCTTACGCTTTCGCTCATTCCGTATCTGTGGGATCAGATTGCCGAAGTACGCAACTACAAAATGCTGGTAAACTATGGCATAGCCGATCTGCGGTTGCCCCGACTTCAACACCGTCGCCCAGCCGTCGGTCGCGAACAGCCGATTGAGGAACAGGGCGAGCTGCGGTGAGGCTTCGGGTGTCTTTAAAAAATATTACCAACCTGCGCGGCATTGCCCGGGCCGAGATGAACGTAACCATGGAAATACGCAACAATCCCAAACCAGCCTTTAGCGGTACTATTCTCTTTCTCTATCATTTTCATTGAGAAAAATTGTTAACCGCATTTTTACTTTTCCATTTCGGATACAGATAAAGCACTGCGACAATCAGTACCAGCGAGATTAGCTGGGCATTTGAAAGATAGCCGTCCCATACAAACCCTCTGGACGCATCGCCCCTGAAGTACTCCAGCACAAAACGCCCGGTGGCATAAAGAACCAGATACACCAAAAATACCTGTCCATAAAAAGACCTCTTCTTATATATCACCAGCAGCAACAGAAACACCAGGCCAATGTATGCCGCCTCGGCAAGCTGCGAAGGGAACAACGGCGTATGGAGGGGTCGGGCCTGGCAGGCCGGATGGGTAAAGGTAACGGCAAAAAGCCCTGCCGAAGGGCGACCATAACAGCAGCCGGCCATGAAGCAACCTATGCGCCCAAACATGTGCACCAGGCAGGTTACACCGGCCATAACATCCAGCATGCGGTAAGAAGGAAGTTTGTTCTTTTTAAAAAACCAAAGCATGGCCGGGATGGCCAGCAGCAGGGAACCGTAAAATACAAAGCCGCTGCCGCCCAGCAGTTTATCCGGGTATTGCAAATACCAGGCTGGCCGTTCAAAAAACAAAAACAGCTTGCCCCCTGCAAAAGCAGCCACAAACAAAAGGAGGAACAGATTGTTGGTCTGCTCCAGAGTAATACCGGCTTCTTTTCTGCCCATGTAATACAGCCATGCCACCCCTGCCAGCGCTCCCAGCGCAATAAAAAAGCCATAAGAATAGAGGGTTACTTCACCGGCCCTGAATAATACCGGATGCATAGCGGCAATTATGGCCTGTAACTAATTCGGTAAATTACATTGGCGTGGTCGTCCGATACCAGCATGGCGCCATCGGGCATCACCAGCACATCTACCGGCCTGCCCCACACTTTCTGGGTTGCATCGTCCAGCCAGCCGGAGGCAAATACCTCATAACCCAGTGAACGGTTGCGGTCGTCAATGCGCACCAGGGTAATGCGGTATCCAATTTTTTTCGAGCGATTCCAGGAGCCGTGCTCGGCTATGAAAATCTGATTCCGATATTGTTCCGGAAACAGGGTGCCGGTATAAAATTTCAGGCCCAGCGGGGCCACATGCGGACCCAGGTTTTGCACGGGCTGAACAAACGATGAGCACGGTTGTTTATGGCCAAACTCAGGATCTTTTATAGTGCCTCCGTGACAGTACGGATAGCCGAAGTGAAGGCCATCGCGTGCGGCAAAATTAAGTTCACAGGGCGGAAGGTCATCACCCATCATATCGCGGCCGTTGTCGGTAAACCAAAGCTGCCGGGTTACCGGGTGCCAGGTAAAGCCCACCGTGTTGCGCACACCACGAGCCACGATTTCACGGCCTGTACCATCAGGGTTTATGCGGGTAATGGTGGCAAAAATTTCATCCGACTCGCAGATGTTGCAGGGGGCACCCACAGGTATATACAGTTTTCCATCAGGCCCAAAGGCAATGTACTTCCAGCCATGATGGGTCTTGTCTGGATAGGCATTGGTTACAAGCACCGGTTTAGGATTTTTGCCCAGATTCGCTTCAATATTCTTAAAGCGCCATACCCTGCTAACTTCGGCTACAAACAAATCACCGTCTTTAAAGGCCACCCCATTGGGCATGTTCAGCCCGCTGGCAATTATCCACTTTTTGTCGGCTTTATTGTCGTTGTCTTCATCGCGTACGGCATATACTTTGTCTCCGTTCCGGTTGCCAACAAACAGTGTTCCAGAAGGCGACAGGGCCAGCGAGCGGGCATTATCCACCTCTGCGTACACTTCAATAACAAATCCGGGTGGCAGTTTTATCTTTTCAAGCGGAAGCACCTTCGAGACCTCAGTAATAGCCGGAAGGCTGCCATCGGCAGCAAACAGCGCGCTGTCTGACTGCCCGCCGGTGACCGTTAGGGTATCCGCGTTTCTGGATGTGCACATCAGCAACAAAAGTGCGAAGCCCCAGATTCCACAACTTGATTTCATGCTTTTGATTTTCCGGAAAGGTAGTACATTCATCAGGCTTTTTAAAGAAGAGATTGACCAACGGCTGGCCATGGGCTTACCGCCAGATGCGTATCTTTGCGCCCATGATTTCCATAAGCAACCTCTCCTACTACATCGGCGGACGCGCATTGTACGAAAACGCCAGCCTGTTTATACGGCCCGATGATAAAATAGGGCTTATCGGGCTGAATGGAAGAGGAAAATCTACCCTGCTGAAGCTTATTAACGGAGATTTAACGCCCGACAGTGGCAGCATTAACAAAGCCAGAAACTGCACCATTGGTTTTCTGAATCAGGACCAGCTGTCGTACCAATCGCGCGACTCCATTCTTACCGTGGCGATGGGCGCTTTTCGTGAGGTTACTGACATGGAACGCGAAATGGAACGCCTCATTGCCGATCTGGACAAAGAATACCATGAAGAAAAAGTAATCCGCCTGGCACAACTGCAGGAAAAATACGAACAGGCCGGAGGGTATAGCCTGCAGGCAAAGGCCGAAGAAGTGCTGGAAGGAATAGGATTTACAACTGCCGACCTGCACCGGCCGCTAATTGAATTTTCAGGCGGGTGGCGCATGCGTGTAATGCTGGCCCGCCTGCTGCTGGAAAAGCCTGCCCTGCTCATGCTGGATGAACCTACCAACCACCTGGACCTGCCCTCCATTGAATGGGTGGAACAATACCTCAAAAATTATCCGGGAGCCGTAATCGTGGTTTCGCACGATCGCAGATTTCTGGATAATGTTACCCGTAAAATCGTGGAAGTAACACAGTTGCAGCTTGTTACCTACGAAGGCAATTATAGCTTTTATCTTAAGGAAAAGGCATTGCGGGAAGAAATACAGCAGAATGCCTACCAAAACCAGCAGGCTAAAATACGGCAAACCGAACGGTTTATAGAACGCTTCCGGGCAAAGGCCAGCAAGGCCAGGCAGGTGAAATCGAAAGAAAAGGCACTGGAACGCATGGAGCGCATTGAAGAAGTGGTAAGCGATGTGGCGGAAATAAGATTTCGTTTTCACTTCAGCCAGCAGCCCGGAAAGGTTATAGCAACCCTTGCTAACCTGTCGAAGCGTTATGGATCATTGCAGATTTTAAAAGAGGCCACAGCCGAAATACAACGCGGAGATAAAATTGCACTGATTGGCGCAAATGGCCGGGGTAAATCAACCCTGCTGCGCATACTGGCCGGCACCGAACCCTTTGAAGGAGAAAAAACCATGGGCTACAACGTTATAACAGGGTTTTATGCCCAGCACCAGGTTGAAGCGTTGAATCTGGAAAACAACCTTCTGGAAGAGCTTAAACAGGCCGGCACCGGAAAAACCGAGCAGCAACTGCGCAACGTACTGGGGTGCTTCCTGTTTTCGGACGAAGACCAGTTCAAAAAAATCAAGGTACTGTCGGGCGGAGAAAAATCGCGCGTGGCTTTGGCCAAGACGCTTATTTCAGAAGCCAACTTTTTGCTGCTGGATGAGCCCACCAACCACCTGGATTTTATTTCAGAAAACATACTAATACAGGCCCTGCAGCAGTATAAGGGCACCTTTGTGGTGGTGTCGCACAACCGGCATTTTATAAGCCAGGTGGCCAATAAAATCTGGTATATTGAAGATTTTAAAATAAAAGAGTACCCGGGAACCTTTGAAGAATACCAATACTGGGTTAATGAGCAGCATAAAGCATCGGCACCTGTACCATACCCGCCCAAGCCCAAAGAAGAGGCAAAAGCAAACCGGACACCCAAAAACAGCAACAAAAACAAGCTGGCAGGCATTGAAGAAAAAATAGAACATTTAGAGCAGATGAAAGCCGAACTTGAAGCCGAACTGGCCCGCCCTGAAGTTTATGCCAATTTCGAAAAGCTTAGCGCTGTGCAGCAACGCTATGCCGAAACCGAAAAAGAATTAAATAAATGGATGAAGGAATGGGAAGAGCAAATAGATTTACAGTAAAAATATAAGTTAAAATTCAGCCGGTTTAATTTCGATGAGTAATCCATGCCTTACCCAACATTCGCCTACCACTTTCTTTTTGTTTGTATCGCAGCCTGCGTGCCGGTACAATATGCCACCGAGCCGCAGCAGGCAGTTGAAATAGAAACAACCGACCGCGCTTACCACAACGCCGTCAAATCTGTAAGGCTTTACGCAGCCGGCGGCTCCATGCCCCTTCCGGAATTAAACCCTGCCGTGGCACCGCTCGATAACCAGCAACTGGTACTTGAATTCGATTTGCTGGGCACCAGTCGCGAAACCATTGTTCTCAGACTGCTGCACTGCAACTACAACTGGCGCAAATCATCGCTGTCTGATCTAGACTTCCTGAATGAATTCAACGCTTTTCCGGTTAACGATTTTGCCTACTCCATCGACACGCAAATCCCCTATGTGCACTATCGCATCACCCTGCCCGCAGTAAAGCTGCCGGGCAACTATGTGGCCGTTATCTACCGAAGCAATAACCCCGAAAACGTGCTGTTTACCCGCCGGTTTATGGTGTATAATAGCCTTGTGCATTTTATGATGCAGGATAACCCCCTGAACTCAGGAACAACTGCCGAACTGAACCAGCAACTGAACTTTACCATTAACTACGCACGGACTGAAATTCTAAACCCGGCCGAAAGCATACACGTAACCGTGCGGCAAAACCAGCGATGGGATAACCTGGTGCAGGACCTGAAGCCCACCTTTATCCGCGAACACCAGCGTGAGCTGGATTTCCGTTTCTTCACTTCCGAAAACCTGTACCCGGCCGGCAATGAATTCCGGTTTTTCGATTTGCGCTCCCTCCTTAATCCGGGGGTTAACATCGCCCGCGTTGACCGGAGCCTTAACCCGCAGCGCGTGTACCTGGTTACTGATAAAACCCGTGAAGGCCAGCGCTATGCACGCTACCCCGACCTGAACGGACAGTATGTGCTGGCCAATCTTGACAACCCGCAGCCCCACTCGGCCCAGTATGTAAATGTGCGCTTTACGCTACAGTCGCCCCAGCTGCCGGATAGCGTCTATCTGTCTGGAGCTTTTACCGACTGGCGCCTGGACGAATCTTCGCTTTTGGTGTATAACTCCGAAGCTGGTACCTATACTGCCGATGTGCTGCTGCGCCAGGGTTGGTACAATTATCAATACGTTGTAAAAAGCAAACAGGGAGTAACCAATAAATTTGAAGGAAACCACTACGAAACGGAAAACCTATACGAAATTCTGGTTTATTACCGCCCCTTTCAGCCGCCGGCCGACCTGCTTATTGGCTATTACCGCGTTCAGGTAAATCACCCCAACCGCTAAGCGTAGGCCGCATCCTGCCGCGGGTTTTTGTAAGCCGGATTTTGGTGCACCATGTCGAGCATGCCAAAGCCTTTGTGGCAAAAATAACCCAGCCCGTTTTCGTAAATAAACTGCTGCACCTGGGGCGCGGCATAGAGCGTAAACGGAAAGGTATAGCCGCGTACTTCAAATTTTACGTCATTGTCGTACAGCGGGTAAATGCGGGCGTACTTTTTGCCCAGTTCCTGCATGCGTTGCAGGTAGTCGGCATCGGGTACAATCTGAAACCGGTAAAAAGCTGCCAGCTCTTCGGCTGTAAAACGACCGGAGGCCTCCATGCGTTGCAAGGTGCTTTCGTACAGCAAGTCAGAAAACTCATCGCTCTGCGGATGAATAAACCGTTTGCCGCGTTCATCGTTAAAGCCGGCCTGCACGGGCACGATAGGCGATATGCACAACAGCCGCGACTCTTCGCCCAATGTTACCGGCGGTTCATCTTCAACCGAGTCGGGTACAAGGTGAAGGCTGCCAATCTGAATATCTTTTTGCCCGAATATTTGAGCCAGCAGGTAGTTACGGAATGCAGGGTCGGTACAGGAAAAGACCAGCGTTACCTTTGAAGAGTAGAAATGAAGTCCCTTGCGGCTCACTTTGGTTTGTCCCTTTAATCCGGAAAAATTAAACCGGCTGTAGTCCTTAAAGCTCTGGTCGGGACCAAACAGCAACAAGCCCTTAATGAACTGGGCAAGCAAAAACTGATGGTGGAAGGGCACGTAGGCACCCCGGTTCTTTAGCGAAAAAATGATGCGCGTTCTCAACGAAGGCAGAGTTAAGGCTAAAAAATACTTAATCCCGAAGCAGGCTTTTGCCTGACTTTTAACGGATTATAAAATTACCAAAAAAGTATTACAGAAAAACGGGATGTAAGATTTTTATACATTAAAGCGAAAATGCATGATGTCACCGTCTTCCACCACATAATCCTTGCCTTCAATGGCCATTTTACCTGCTTCCCGACATCCCTGTTCGGTTTTATATTGCTGATAATCAGTTAGTTTTATTACTTCAGCACGGATAAATCCACGTTCAAAATCCGAATGGATTACCCCGGCAGCCTGGGGGGCTTTCCAGCCTCTTTTTATGGTCCAGGCCCTGACTTCCTTCTCGCCGGCTGTGAAGTAAGTTATCTGGTCCAGCAAGCGGTAGCAGGCGCGGATAAGCCTGTTGAGGCCCGATTCCTGCAACCCGTACGAGCGCAGGAACTCCATGCGCTCGGCTTCATCTTCCAGTTCGGCAATCTGGGCCTCGATGGCCGCACAAATCATAATCAGCTCCGCCCCTTCTTGCGCAATATGTTCCTGCAGTTTTTTTACATGGGTGTTGCCGGCAGTAACCGAGTTTTCATCAACATTGGCCACGTACAAAACCGGTTTGGCGGTAAGCAGTTGCAATTCACCCATCAACGTCTGTTCGTCTTCATTTAGCAGCAGGGTACGCAAATTTTTTCCTTCCAGCAGGGCCGCCCGCCAGTGGTTTAGTATTTCCACTTCCTTTTTCGACTTGGTTTCCCCGCTTTTGGCAGCCTTTTCGGTACGGCTCAGGCGCTTCTCAACGGTTTCGAGGTCTTTTAACTGCAGTTCGGTATCGATAATATCCTTGTCGGCTACCGGATCCACGCGGCCGTCAACATGCACGATGTTGTCGTTATCAAAGCATCGCACCACGTGCACAATTACATCTACCTGCCTGATGTTGGCCAGGAACTGGTTGCCCAGTCCTTCACCTTTGCTGGCGCCTCTTACCAGGCCGGCTATATCAACAAACTCAATGGTAGCGGGCACCACGCGCTCCGGTTTTACCAGTTCCTCAAGTATTTTAAGCCGCACATCCGGAACGGGCACAATGGCTACGTTAGGTTCTATGGTACAGAAGGGAAAGTTGGCAGCTTCGGCTTTGTTGTTGGATAATGCATTGAAAAGTGTTGACTTCCCCACGTTGGGCAAGCCTACAATACCGCATTGCAGAGCCATAATGATTTGATAAGTCCTGTTTTTTTAAGGGCGCAAAGATAACCAGCGGGAACAAAAAATCCCGCCGGGGGCGGGATTGATCAAAATTTACCTGAGGGAGTCCGGCCTAATCCCACTTCAGGTCGGTTCCGGCCGGGCCACCGCCCTGGCCATGTTCCGAGCTTCTCGTTTCTTCTTGAACCTGGTCGAACTGGCTGAAGTCAACACCCGGCATCAGGTTGTTTTTCACATGATCCAGCGTTTGATTCAGGGCCTCCACAAATTTGTTGAAATCTTCCTTGTACAGGAAGATCTTGTGCTTTTCGTATGTAAACCCATCGTCTTTAAAACGTTTTTTGCTCTCTGTAATAGTAAGGTAGTAATCGTTTGAGCGGGTGGATTTTACATCGAAAAAATAGGTGCGTTTGCCGGCCTTTACTTTGGTGGAGAAAACCTCATCTCGACCGTTTTCACTGCGTTTAAACTCTTCCACAGTCCTTCTGGTTTAGGGTTAGGTTAAAGGTTTTTGACGGGTTAAGTTAGTATTTTACCGTATTATTGCAAACTTCAGGTAAAAATCCCAGCCCATGGCCAAGGCACCTGCCCTGCTACCGGATGATTTGCGCACCACTACCAACCTGGAACTGCTGGCCCGGCAACTGGTAGAGGGCTTTATAACCGGCCTCCATAAGTCGCCCTACCACGGTTTTTCGGTTGAATTTGCCGAACACCGCCTGTACAATGAGGGCGAAAGCACCCGGCACATCGACTGGCGCGTTTATGCCCGTACCGACCGCCTGTACACCAAGCAATTTGAAGAAGAAACTAACCTGCGGTGCCTGATTGCCGTTGATGTTTCGCCCTCCATGTATTACCCGGTTGACAGCCTGGCGAAAATAAAGTTCAGCATAGTAGCTGCTGCAGCGCTCATACAATTGCTGTATCGCCAGCGCGATGCCACAGGCCTGTGCCTGTTTTCGGATACCATTCACACGCTCACCCCGGTAAAATCCACTTCGGCACACCGCCAAAAGCTGTTAACCGAACTGCAGCAGTTGCTGCATAAACCGTTTGCGGCCGGTGCAACCCCTGTGGCAGCCGTACTGCACGAAATTGCAGAAAAAATTCACAGGCGTTCACTCGTCATCCTTTTCAGCGATATTTTCGATACCGAAAATCAGGATGAAGTATTCAAAGCGTTACAGCATCTCAGACACAACCAACACGAGGTTATTGTTTTCCATGTAACCGACTACGCCACTGAGCTGGAATTTAATTTTGCCGACCGCCCCACCGAGTTCATTGACCTGGAGCGCGGGGAAAAGATAAAATTAAACCCAGCCGATGTGCGCGAACGCTTTATCAAAGAAGCAAAGGCTTTCCACCGGCTGATAAACCTGCGGTGCAATCAGCTTAAAATTGATTTTGTTCCATGCAACGTACGGGAAGATGTTAAAACCATCTTCCATGCATTTCTTATTAAACGGGCGCGTATGGGTTAGCCTGCTCCACAGCCTCCTGGTGCAGCCATACCTTGCGGGCCATGAGCAGTTCTTTCGATTCCACATGGTCGGGGTCCGGAACACAGCAATCCACCGGACAAACGGCCGCACATTGAGGCTCCTCATGAAAACCGGTGCACTCGGTGCACTTGCCTGAAACAATATAATAAAAATCTTCCGAAATAGGATGCTGAGGTGTACGGGCGTCTATCAACTGCCCACCTATTTCAACCTTTTCCAGTTTGGTACCCCCGGCCCAGGTCCACTCACGTCCGCCCTCGTATATGGCCGTGTTAGGACATTCGGGTTCGCAGGCTCCGCAGTTTATGCACTCATCAGTAATTTTTATTGCCATGGTATCAGTTAACTTGCGTTCGCATTCAGGGCTGCAAAATTAATAATGTAAACAAAAAGGCCTGAAAAAAGTTTTACTGCATGAATCTGAACCAACGTATTGCCGCTTTTGCCCGCCTGGGCGACTATCTGCGCAATCTTCCGCAAGACGACTTTAACCGGTTAACCGAAAACGCGCAACAGGAGAACCCCTGGTTTACACCCGATAATGTGCAGCGCGCCCTAACGGCTGTTTCATCTTACCTTTATTCCGATGCGCTCTACGCCTGGACGCAGCCCTATGCCCTTAACAGCAGCACCGTTAAGACCATTGCGCTTATCCTGGCGGGAAATATCCCGCTGGTGGGCTTTCATGATTGGCTCTGTGTGCTTATCAGCGGTAACAGGGCATTGATAAAATACAGCCACAAAGACCGCCAGCTAACCGAACACCTGGTGCATAAGCTAATCGAATTCGAACCGGCTTTTTCTGACCGCATTATTCTTACCGATGGGCCTGTTAAAAATTTCGATGCGGTAATTGCTACCGGAAGCGACAATTCGGCCCGGTATTTTCAGTATTACTTCGGCAAATACCCGCATATTATCCGTAAAAACCGGGTATCGGTGGCGGTGCTTTCCGGAAATGAAACCCCTCAGGAACTTGAAAACCTGGGCGAGGATGTGTTTAGTTACTTTGGCCTGGGTTGCCGCAATGTGGCAAAAATTTTTGTGCCCCAGGGCTTCGACCTGTTTACCCTGCGCAATGCCTGGAAAAAGTTTGAACCCGTAATTTATCACCATAAGTACGCCAACAACTACGATTACCAAAAGTCTGTTTTTCTGGTTAACCGCGAACCCTTTACCGATTTCGGCTTCGCACTGCTAAAGGAATCCGAACAGCTGGTATCGCCTGTTTCGGTAATCTACTGGCAACCCTACCACAGTATGAAGGAGGTGGCCACCAGGCTGGAAGTACTGAAAGACAAAATACAGTGCTGTGTTGGCAAAATGGCAGGTGGTACCGGCTTTGGTAAGGCGCAATACCCTGAACTGGATGACTACGCTGACGGCGTAGATACACTGCAATTTCTGCAACAACTAAGTGCTTAGGGTTTACGCCCCCTTACAATTTCCACCCATCCGGTAAACACCTGGCCACCGACTTGTAGGCGATAATAGTACATGCCATCCGATTCATTGCCTCCGTCCCACAGCGCCGCATCGTTGGCACTAACCGGATAATTTGAAGACCTGAATACCTGGTTACCCCACCGGTTGGTAATAACCAACACAGCACCCTCGGGCAGGTTGCGAATGAAGAACACATCATTTACCCCATCGCCATTGGGAGTAAACATATTGGGGATAAAGATGTCGGTATCCACAGGAATTTCCACTTCAGTTGTACGCACACATCCCAGGGCATCGCGAACGGTTAACGTGTACACACCTGCATAGAGGTTTATAAACTGCTCCTGTATGCGCAGGGTAGCTGTATTGCGGGAAACGGGCTGAAAGTCGCGCAGGTAGGCCTGGCCACCCAGCACCGGTCCGGTAAGTTCAACACGAAGTTCATAGGGTTCTTCACCACTCTCCTCAATTACCACAATCATGGAGCCGGTAGGCTGATCAGGATAGGACTCGGAAATATTCTCAACCGAAGCAATGCCCAGCGCTGCGGAAGGCCCCGCAACGGTAAATGACTGATAGGGCGTTACGGCAATGCATCCGTTTAAGGACGTCTGATCCTGCAAAAGTCTTATCTGATAAGTACCCGGAACAAGCCCGGAAATGGTGTAGGGTCCAAGTGACTCAAGGTAGGTAATGGTTCCGTTGGTGGGTACCCCGCCCAGCACCAGCTCATAACCATACGGCAGGTTGGGAGCTCCGGTAATACCGCTCAGGGTTACCGTTCCGCCATCGCCATAGCAAATTTCGTCAGTTGCAGTATGGGTAAAGTTTACCGCATACACTCCGGCTACGGAAACAGGGCCCAGCCTGGTAGCACATTGCGCCCCCCCCGACTGCAACCAGATATAATAGGTGCCGTTAGCCAGGTTGGGGATGATTACAAACGTTCCGCCCACCGGAATGTAATCACCTGGAGCGGGCACAATGAGCGGATCGGTTGTAACGGCAAATGAAAATGTCCCTGCATCCAGTATGGTAAACGATATGCTTCCGTTGGTGCCACCCGATGCGCAGTCGGGCGGGGTTACGTTAACAGCCGAAGTATTGACAAAACCCGGGAATGTGATAGTAAGCGGAAAGTCGCGCTGACAGCCGGAGTTATCCACAACCGATAAGGTATAGGCACCAGCACTCAGGCCCGTAAACTCATTTGCCACAGGGGAAACCGGCACACCGTTAAGCAGGTAGCTGTAAGGCGCACCCGTACCGCCTGAAGGGGCCCCTGTAAGAATAATCTTTCCATCGTTGTTGGCGCAGGTAGCTTGCTGAAGGGTAAACGATTGTTGTATCTGCGGATTCTGGTTATTTATGGTTACCGGTACCTCAGCAGGACACTGGTCAGTGGCATCGTCCCGCACCAGTATAGAATAGGTGCCGTTAGGCGGAAGGTTGGTAATGGTGTGCGGTGATGTAAATGGAGTCCAGCTAAGCCCACCATCAATGGAGTATTCGTAAGGCGAAGTTCCTCCTGAAGTTACGGTAATGGTTGCCTGCCCGGTAGGCTGGCCAAAACAGGTGGCATCCACAAATCCCGAAGCCGTTGCCTGTACATTGGTTTGCACGGGCAGGCTGTAAGGTAAGGCACAAACGTTGGGCGAAGGCAACGAAGCATCCTGAATAATGTAATAGTAGTTGGCAGGCGAAAGGTTGGTAAAACTAAAGTCAGGGCCTGTTCCGGGCAATGACTGGGTAAAGCCGGCGCTGTCAGTCAGGGTTACAATGTAATTTGGGGTGCCTCCTGCTATGGTAAAGGTTATGGAGCCATCATCCTGAACTGCACAAGACGGACGGACCTCTGTAGTGGTAACGGTAAACGCCAGGCAGCCCAGTCCGCCACAGCCCGAGGCTATGTTGTTAACGGTAAACGAAGCCGACCCGGTACAACCAAGGGTTTGATCCTGAACAAACAGGTTGTATACCCCAGGCCGTAGTCCGGAAATATCTTCGGTAGCGGCAGTAAACCCTGCCGGACCAGTCCAGTTAATGGTAAACGGACCGGGCGTCCCGCCCAGGGTTACATCGAGCGCTCCGTTAAAAGGAGCCGTGCAGTTGCTGTTGGGTGTATTGTTTACCAGCGTAATGGTTACGGTAGCAGCATTTTCGGGTACATTAATGGTTACTACTTCCGAACAGCCAAGGCCTGTATCGGTTACCGTTACCGTGTAATCGCCTGCCTCCAGGCCACTTATATCTTCGGTAGTGGCTGTAAATCCGCCCGGACCTGTCCAGGCGTATGTGTAAGGCCCGGGTGTACCACTTGCGGTAATATCTATTGCTCCATTAAAAGGCAGGGTACAGGTAGTATTGCCTGTTACTGCAGAGGTTACGGTAATGACCGGTGCCGTTGAAGGTACGTTTATAACAAACACACCCGTGCAACCCAACACCTGGTCGGTAATGGTAACGGTATAGTCACCGTCTTCAAGCCCGGAAATATTCTGACTGGTTGAGGTAAACCCACCGGGGCCGGTCCAGGAATAATCAAATGGGCCCGGTGTTCCCGATCCGCTCAATGAAATCGAACCGGTAAACGGAGCCACGCAGTTGCTGTTTGGCGTAACCGTTACGCCAGTAGTGGTTACTACGGGGCGGGCATCACCTACGGTAAAGGTAAGGGTGGCTACACAACCCAGCCCCGTATCGGTTACGGTAACGTCATAGTCGCCCTGCTCCAAACCGGTAATATCTTCAAGCGTTGAGGAGAACCCTCCAGGCCCCGTCCAGCTAAAGGTAAACGGACCCGGAGTGCCCGATGCGGTAATGCTCAGCTCACCGGTAAAGGGTGCCTGGCAGTTGGTGTTGGGTGTCATGTTGTCCAACGTTACCGTTATCGGAGGGGTTGCATCCCCTACTGTAAGCGTATACACATCCTGGCACCCGATGGTTTGATCGGTAATGGTTACGGTATAATCGCCCGACTGTAATCCGGATATGGAAGAACCGGTGGCTGTGAAACCGCCCGGCCCAGTCCATGAAAAGGTGTAGGGTCCCGGTGTACCTCCTGCCGTAATGGAAATGGCCCCGTTGAATGGTGCTACACAGTTGCTGTTGTTTATGATTGTCTGACTGGTAATAGAAATAGTAGGCGTCAGATCGCCTACATTAAATGTGGCCACCGCGCTGCATCCCAACGTGGTATTGGTAGCCGTAAGGGTGTAATCCCCCTCCCGAAGGCTTGAAATGTCTTCTGTTACTGCCACAAAACCTCCCGGGCCCGTCCATGAATAAGTATAACTTCCGGCAGGAGAAACCGATACCAGAATAAAGCCATTAAACGGTGCCGTACATGACGAATTGGGACCACTGGCATCGAGCGTAATGGTTACTGATGGGGCATTATTGTTAACGTTAAAACTTTGCACGGTCGAACATCCTGTTGTGGGATTGGTTACCGTAACCGTGTAGGAACCCGGAGCAAGCGATGTGATATCTTCTGATGAAGAAGTGAAACCTCCGGGGCCGGTCCAGCTATAGGTATAAAATGTAGCTGGTGTTACGGTGAGGAGGATGGCCCCATTATAAGGCGCGTTGCAACGGTCATTATCTATCACCGTAGCGCTCAAAGATGGAACAACTGAAGCATCGTTAACCGTAAACCCGGTGGTAGCTGTACAGCCGCTGATATTTTCGGTTACGAGTACGGTATATAAACCCGGCTCAAGCGAGGCAATGTCTTCTGTACTGGCTGTAAAACCACCAGGGCCCGTCCACGAGTATGTAAATGGCCCGGGTGAGCCACTTACGGTAAGGTTTATCATTCCATTAAAGGGTGAAATGCAACGGGTATTGTCGGTTACCGATCCGGAAAGGCTTAGAACAGGCGCTGTGTTGTTTACATTTATGTTGGCCGAAGCCGTGCAACCGCTCGGTACATCGGTTACTGTTACGCTGTAAGCCCCGTCCTGCAGGTTGCTGATGTCTTCCGTGCTGGCCGTAAAACCGCCCGGGCCCGTCCAGGAGTAGGTAAACGGTCCGGCTGAGCCGCTCACCGTCAGGTCTATCGCACCGTTGAACGGTGCCACGCACCGGCTG
>FWPU01001523.1_pt1 | contig 69007 bp, 60 predicted proteins | sample 2228361 | NCBI WGS metagenome assembly FWPU01 (sample SAMEA103939777, study PRJEB20133) | metagenome
CGTCAGGCCACAACAAGGTTGGGAAGCCCCATTCTCCCAAGTCATACCACCTCACTCTACTCGCGCAGGTTGGACGCTTGTGGTATTCGCGCCCTTCGCCGTACTTTATGTATTCAAGCATCCGCGTTCCCTTGAGTTCATTCTTATCTTTGTGAATCATCAGGACGCGGTATTTCAGGTCGCGTGCGTCAACAATGATGCTCTTGCATTCGCGCGGGCTTTTTATCACGTAGTTGGGTACCCACCAAACTGACCCATCCTTTTGCAGGACTTCTTTGGGCTTGTAGCGGTCGGCGTATTGGGATTTCTTCAAGTACTTGCCCTTTTCATCTTTCCAAACCGCATTCTTAATAGGTGGTTCCTCACCGGCTTTTATCGGATGCATCCAGAACTCTCGCTCAATCTGCCATTCCTTAATCTGCCCCTCGGTTAGGTAGAACCACTCGTTCGCGCCAGTAGTAAATCCTCGCCGCACTTCCGCAATTTCCTTGAGTGGCACGAGCTTATCCTTACCTTTCTCAAGAATGGTGAAGAAAATCTTTGGCGCTCGGAGATATTTCCCCCATTTTGCGCCAACGTACTTCTTTTCACTCGCGTCATATCCCTCATTCCATAGTTCCTTCTGGCTTATTGGGTAAATCCTCAATTCATCGTTTTCGTAGAACTTGTTGTGCTGAAGAATGGTTTGGATTAGCTTGTCTATCGCGTCTAGCCTAGCCTTTTCATCTTTCCACATCTTGGTGGTCATCTGGGCTCCGTGAACCGAACCAATCGGCGGAATGAAATGGTCCAGTGGCTTCTTCAGATAGATGAAGCGCACGAGGTTGTCCGTTCGCATTTTATCGTTTTTCTCCCCGCTGCACTTTGAGAGTATTACGATGCAGGTATTGATGTCCGCCCCCGGGAACCAGCGCTCCACCTTCGATTCAATGATGGCGATTATCCTGTAGTTGCTGAGGAAGAATTCCTGAAGCCCCTTGCCCCAGTCCACGTCAAGCCATGAGTTGCTGACGATGAAGCCGAATGCACCAGAGTTTTTCAGGAACTTTGTCGCGTGGAGGAAAAAGTAGGCGTGAATGCCAGCTCGTTTTGATATAGGCGGAACGATTAGACCATTAATCCTCCTGAAGTCTAAAGCCTTGCTTATTAGAGATTCTTTGTACTTGCCTCCACCCATAAGTTCGCCGAGCTCTTCTTGCCTAGTGTAAGGCGGATTTCCGACCACGGCATCAAAATCACTTGGGAACACAGCCCCGGACTCCGTAACACCGCTGGTGCCTGAAATCACTTTCTGCAGAGATTCAGGTAGCGGTGTTGGCACCTGCGCGCTCAGCTCAAAGAAATCCTTCTCAATTATCCTAGGATAGTTTTTTTTTGAACTAAGGTCGTTGATTGCGAGGTTGATGGTCGCAAGGTGAGCGGGGAACTTCGCGATGTCCACTCCCCAAAGCGTTGGCAAAATGCTTTCGTGCGGGAGCCTTTGGTTGAGCATCTTCTTGTGCCTGTATGCCCGAATAAGAAAGGTCCCAGAACCACAGGCTGGGTCTAGGACTAGGGCGTTTTCGTCTCTGGGTAGGCAGAATCTGAGGATTAGGTCTACGATATCTGCCCTAGTGAAATACTGCCCGTACTTGTGCCTGTCCTCAATCGGGATTAGTTGCTCAAAAATCCGACCCACAATGTCAAAGCCAACCTCTGAGAAGTCGTGGCGATTGCACAGACCCGCAAGGGCTATTAGTTCTACAGCAACTTCCCTGTGCCTGGATGGGGGGAACGCCAACCTATCAATAAAGTTCGCCTTCTAAACCGTCTCGTAGTCTATCTGGAGAACCTTCTTGAAAAAGATACCGAGCCTACCATCAATAAGCTCAATGTCTTCGTCTTCAAGCGGTATCGTTAGTGCTGGAAGCTCGGACACCTTAGCCTGAAGCGCGTTATAAAAGACAATCTTGTTAACGAGTAGCAGGGCGGTCTGACGCGCTACGGCACGGAAGTCCTCATCGTCCTGGCGGAAACTCCAGGTCTGCTGAATGAACCACCTTCTTAGTTCGCCCGCAAACTTTCGATCAGCGTTAAAGCGGTCTTTGATTATCCGATAGTAATATTGCGCTAGATTCTCCACCCTTGCCCTAATTGACTGCACGAGGAATTCGTCTATGGACAGCTTCGGCTTCTTCGCCCGCCTCGTGATTAAGCCATCAAGCTGAATGAGGAATTCACGGAGCGCCCTTTTGGTAGGTGTGGCACATGATGTTTCACGAAGGTCATCTACTTCTGTGATACTGCTAAGGGTATAGCGATTAACTACCTGGTCTATGTCCTCCGCGTTCTCAACCACCTTCTTGGTATCAAACCACCAGAGCTCTTGAAAATTAGTGGTGCAGAAATAAGGAGCTTTAACCTCTTGAGCTTTTCTTCTTGCGTCGTCCTTGTCGTAGTCAACGGGAAATGGCGGACGTTTCGCTTCAATCAGACAGATTACCTTTCTTCTTTCCTGTGAAGAACGCCTGATTATCAAATCAGGATACTTACTAAACGAAGTAACTTCAGTGTCCGCAGGACCAATCTCTAGTTTTTCCTCCTTGATTAGCTCGTTCATCCATTCCGCAAGGATAGCGACCGCTGTTCGCTCAGTAGCGAAGGGCGTTGAACGCGGACCGCTAGGGGTTGCCCTATGAGCCATCAATAATTCCCTCCGCGATTCTGCGGGCTATCTCCAGCGCAGCAGCGATCTGAATAATCTTCACTTCGCTTAAACCTTTCAAGTCCGTGAATCTGTCAAAGGGCTGGTCAAACATTCCCATTAACGAACCGAATCGGTTAACGATTTCTTTGGAAAGGTCTTCTACGGTCTTGCCTACCGTTCCAGTTCTAATGATTATCGCCAGAAGTTCCCAATCTTCAAGCTGATGAGGACCGAGTTCAAGTAGCTTTTCTCGCGGACGCATAGTCAGATTATACACACTTCTGTTCACGCAATAGCCCGCCTGACGCCAAGAAACTCAAATCCACTGGGTGAAAATTATTCTTGGGGTTTTGTAATCCTCCGAAGCCTTAGGGCAACGCCGACGAGGAGAATGAGGACGGGGACTTCGCCTATGGGGGTAAACTTTCAAAAGAGGGATTGTTACCGTCGCGAAAGTAGCCAACGGCTACCGAGGCCTTACCTTAGGCGACGCGGAAAATCGCCACCGCCCCGCCGTGAGCGGGGTTATCGCAAGCTCGAAATCGTTGCTCGCCGCGGTGAGTTCGCTTGGATTAGCACGCACGAATGCCTATAATAGTTCGGCAAGCCGCCGCGGAGTTTCTATGAAGCTAAAGGTATTCTCGCCAAATGACGTTTCCGGAAAGAAGGTTCTAGTTCGCGTGGATTTCAACGTTCCCGTTGAGGACGGCAGGGTCAAGGACGATACCCGCGTCAATGAAAGTATCCCCACCCTCGTCAGCCTGCTTGATGCGGGTGCGAAGCCAACGCTTGTTTCGCACCTCGGTAGACCCAAGGGCAAACCCAATCCCGCCTATTCGCTTGAGCCTATAGTTTCCATTCTTAGCGAGCTAATGAAAGCATCCTCCGCGTTCTTTAAGGGAGTTAGTTTCATCCCCGACACAGTTGGTGCGGGCGTCGCTAAGGCGGTTTCCGAACAGGACGCGGGGAAGGTTCTCCTTCTTGAGAACACTCGCTTTTGCGCCGGCGAGGAAGCTAATGATGAGGGTTTCGCAGAGGCGCTTTCCAAGCCCTTCGAAGTTTTCGTGAATGACGCCTTCGCCAGCCTGCACCGCGCCCACGCCTCAACCGAGGGTGTTACCCACTTCCTACCTTCTTTTGCGGGTCTTCTTGTGGAGAAGGAAGTTAAGGCACTTTCTTGCCTTGCAAACCCCACTGAAGGCGAAACCGAGCGTCCTTACGTAGTGCTGATTGGAGGCAAGAAGATATCAGATAAACTTCCAGTTCTTCGGAGCCTGATTGGTAAGGCGGACATGGTTCTGGTTGGCGGAGCGATTGCCAATACCCTTTCCAAAGCGACCGGCGTAAACGTTGGCAAATCTCTTGCGGAAGATGACTTGCTCACGACCGCGCGCGAACTTGTTGAGGACTTTAGGAACAGCTCAACCACTTTGGTCCTCCCATCCGACTTCACCGTAACGAATGACTTGGATACGGTGAACTTTCTAGCCAATAGAAAGATCCAAGAAGTGGGGAAGAACGAAATCTGCGCTGACATTGGTGAAGCCACACGGAATCTCTTCACGTATTATCTACGTGGAGCTAAAACAATTTTCTGGAACGGCGCAATGGGCGTTTTTGAAAAGAAGCCCTTTGACGCGGGGAGCAAAGCGGTAGCGGAAGCGATTGCGTCAAATGAAAGTGCATTTTCGGTAGCTGGCGGTGGTGAAACCGTTGAACTAATCGTATCTCTTAACCTTAATCAAAAGTTCTCCCACGTGAGCACTGGCGGTGGGGCTAGCCTTGAGTTTGTAGCAGGAAGAACGCTTCCTGGACTAACGCCACTAATGGATTAGCGAGTTTAGGAAGGGAGGAGACGCTCCCCACTTATCTTGAATAGACCTCCGTTTTCTTTCGTCATCAAGTTTGATCGTTTGATGGTATTATTCGACATCAGAGCGACAGGACTGTTGGTGGCTCGCGCACCGAACCCAACAGCGTAATTTCATCTGGCTGTCCGCGAAAACTGGTTATGAGAACTCTCGGCTGAAAGATATGACAAGGAGTGATGGACTAATGCGCGTTGTCGTTTGGTTCTTGGTATTAGTTGTGTTGTTGCCTTCGTGCAAAAAGAAACCTGAGGAGGCGCAAGTCTCAGAACCCACGGACGTGGCTCCACAAGTGGAGATTCCTAAGGAGGCTCAACGAGAATTTCCGACTACCCCCGAGGAGATCTACCCGAAGGCGATTGATGCGGTGGATGAGGTAAAGGGAATCGTTCGGCAGATTGACGACGTAAAGTTCGCAATATACAAGGGGGAACCAAAAGAAGTTTCTAAGGCGCTCTTAGAACAGGTTCGGTCCACCATTGAAGGGGAATCTCCCCTTGATAACAAGATTCTCCTCCTCTACAAGCTGGCGTCTGCCCAAGGCAAGGTTGACCATGAACTTCTGGCCAAGGTGCTGGAAGACACAAGATCCGAAGAATCCGTCAATGAATTGCTGGCGTTTTCTATTGGAGTGCTTGCTCGTAGGAGGATGTGGGAGCTCATTGAGGAGGAAGGCGGACTTGCCAAGGCTAGGGACGAGGATGGAAGGCTAGCGGAGCTGGCGAAATCAGAGTTTTACTTCTTCGAGAAGGCGTATAAGCAAAGACAGATTGAGCCTATTTACGCCTATGCGCTTATTGGTGCTTACTACGACCGTGCGCTCTTCGGAGAACCCAGCAGACCAACCAAGAAGAAGCTCTTGGAACAATTTAAGAATGAACGGATTGAAGAGTTGTTTAGCGCAATTGAGAACTCCGGTGGAATGCGTTCCATCCTGAGCCCGCCTTGGCTCTCCTACGAGGTTGATTTGGGAATGATCCCGCCGACTATTTACAACGACGCGGAGATCTGGGGTGCTTGGGTAACCAGCGCCAAGGACCCACTACTCCTAATTCTTGAAGACGCGCTGGGCGGGAAGGATTTTGACAGAACTGCGAAGTTGATCATGTTCATTCGGTTCATCGTCAATTTCACTCCAGTCACCATTGAAGGCATTCGGTATTCCGCGGATACTATAAAGGAACTCACCAGAATCTTCAGCGAAAAGACGCCAGCTCACGAATTAAGGAGGAAGGCGGCTGAGATTCACAAACGTGCACTGAAAGAATACCCGGAGTGGATTTCTAAAGCAAACGAGTATTCTAAGCGAAAGAAACTACAACTAGCAAACAAAAATCCGACGCTTGCCTTAGGCGAGGAGAAGAACTACGAGGCTAATGTATACGTTTCCCTCGTTAAGACTCTGGACGATTGCGAGGACATAAATAGAGAGCTGATCAGAGAGCGGAAGGAAGCAGAAAAGGCACGCGGAAAGTGAATCTACCTCCAGCACCCACAGGGCGCGTTTCCCAACCTTTCTAAGTAATGAAACATCACTAGCTCCCAGTGTTGATGTTTTCAATTATTCCGCATCCAACCACCAACTCGCGGTCGTAAAAGACGCACAACTGCCCAGGTGATACAAACTCCTGCGGTTCGCGGAATCTGACCGTTAGGGACGGAGTTTCTTCATTGCCCCAGTTCCCATCATCAAGGGACTTCAAGTAGCCGGCAACTTCTCGCTGGCGATAACGAGTCCTCACTGATAATTCCCTAGCAGTGTTAACGTATCCTTCCGTAAGTAGGTTAACGTGCGATAACTCAATTTCGGAAATGGGAAACTCCCCCCGCCTCGCCACAACGAGTGTCCGCCCCTCTGCCTCAATATCAACAACATACTTTTTCTCCCCTGTGGCTATTCCAATCCTCTTTCGCTGTCCTCGCGTGAAGTATTCAATGCCCGGATGCTCGCCAAGCTCTGCACCCGACAGATCTTTTATAACCCCCGGCTTTGGGCTCTCCCCGGAAATGAGCTTGATCCAATAGGCCAAATCGTGCTCCCCGTGAAGGAAACATACATCTTGTGAATCAGGAGTCTTGGCGGTTGGAAGTCCTGCGAAGCTTGCCATTTCCCGCACCTGCACCTTTGTGAAATCTCCGCAAGGGAAAAGTATTCTTTTAACTTCGTCTCGCGTAATCACCGCCACGAAGTAGGACTGGTCCTTGCTTCGGTCAACGCCCTTGAGAAGCACCTTTTCATCCGAATTCAAAGGGCTGGCTTCTCCCCCGGAGACTTCGGCAAGTGAGTTATTGGAGCAATCGGCAGGGTTCCCAAGCATTTTTTGGTGACTTTCGGCCCGACCGATAATCCTGGCGTAATGTCCAGTGGCAAGATAATCGCAGTCAAGGCTGTCCGCAATCTTCAAAAAATGCTTGAATTTGATGAAGCGGTTGCAATCAACGCAAGGATTCGGAGTCCTGCCCGCACGGTACTCATTCACGAAGCGCTTGAGAACTTTCTCATAAAATGGCTCCTTGAGGTTGACCATATAGTGAGGCACGCCCAAGCGGTCGCAAACTCTGCGCGCGTTATATGCGGAGAAAATCGAGCAACAGCTTCCATCGGTATCCTCCCCCAGCAGCTTGGCGGTGAACCCCACGACTTCATAACCAGCCTTTTGAAGAAGCAGAAGCGCTACCGAACTATCAACGCCACCGCTCATCGCGACCGCAACCCGCTTGTTTTGCCCATTCACTGCCGTTCCTAAATAATACCGCGAGCAGACAAGGAGTATTCCTCAAGACGTAACGCACCGCATACGAGTAAGGTTTCTAAACCAACGTCCGCTTCACGACATCTATGCCAGCTTGTCTATCGTTTTCCTGAAAGCCATATCAAGTAAGGAGCTGAAACTAGGTTTCCTGACGCATATTAGCTGGCGATTACGCTCCAACAACAAATCGCTAAAGCATCGGTTATGCTAACATTCAATAGCTTCAGATATGATTAAGCTATCTCACGTTGGAATTGCGGTTAAAAGTGTTAAAGAGGCGGTTCCCCGCTTTGCTCGGATTTTCGGGTTTTCCGAGGACTCCTTTCGCTGCAGAATCGTTCCGGATGAGGGCGTTTCAGTAGCGGAGAAGATAGTGGGTGGGGTGGAGATTGAGCTTCTTGAACCGATTGGCAACAGCTCGCCCATCCAGGGTTTTCTGGAAAGGCGAGGTGAAGGCATTCATCATTTATGTTTTGAGGTTGATGATATTTATTCCCACTTTGAGCGGATGAGGTCACTGGGCGTCCGCCTTCTAAGCGACGAAGTTAGTGCTACCGCCAATTATCACTACTTCTTCATCCACCCTAAAGATTCAGCGGGCGTTCTGCTGGAATTTAAACAGATTCTTAAGGAGGAAGGTAATGCCCAAAAAAAGTAAGAACCGACCATCCATTTCCGAGAGCAAAGGAAGAGTAGTTGTTAAGGAGGTCACGGCTGCATCAACGATTGGTCGCATTCAGCTCCTCAAGGAACTCAAGGAAAAGGCTATTGAGGGAGGCGGGGAAGAAGCCACCGTCAAACAGCATGAGAAGGGCAAGCTCACAGCGAGGGAGAGGCTACAGTTACTGCTTGATGAAGGCTCATTCAATGAAATTGATCAGTTCGTCGCAAGCGAAAAGGCGAAGGTTTATGGTGATGGCGTGGTTACTGGATTCGGGACGGTCGGAGGCAAGAAAGTTGCTGTCTACGCTCAGGACTTTACGGTCATGGGCGGTAGCCTAGGCGAACGGCACGCCGGCAAGATCTGCAAGGTACTTGAGATGGGAGTGAAGCTTGGAGTTCCCACCATCGGGCTAAACGATTCAGGCGGAGCGAGGATTCAGGAGGGAGTGGTTTCCCTCGCAGGATACGCGGATATTTTCTGGAGGAACGTTCAGGCGAGCGGGGTTGTCCCTCAAATCTCCGCCATTATGGGCCCCTGCGCGGGTGGCGCGGTCTACTCTCCCGCCCTTAATGACTTTATCTTTATGGTGCGGAACACCTCCTTTATGTTTCTCACGGGTCCAGACGTCATTAAAGCGGTCCTGAATGAGGATGTTACATTTGAAGAGCTTGGAGGTGCGCTTACCCATAATCAGAAGAGCGGTGTAGCCCACTTTGCCGCCGAAAATGAAGTGGAGTGCTTGAACTTGATGAAACGCTTGCTTACGTACCTACCTTCCAACAACGCTGATTTCCCGCCGTATCAGCGTCCGCTGGACGACCCGACTCGCAGAGAGGAGCGTCTTGCTGATATCATCCCCGATGACCCAAACAAGCCCTACGATATGAAGGAAGTAATCCGTTACGTTGTGGACGTGGATAGCTTTATGGAGGTGCACGCTCTTTTCGCACCTAACATAATAGTCGGATTTGCCCGCCTGAACGGGCACGTGGTCGGAATCGTTGGAAATCAACCCAGGGAACTCGCGGGATGTCTGGACATAAACTCTTCCGTTAAAGGCGCTAGGTTCATCCGTTTCTGCGACTGTTTCAATATTCCGATAGTTACTTTTGAGGACGTGCCGGGGTTTCTGCCGGGGACTGCGCAGGAATGGGGAGGCATAATCGCACACGGCGCGAAAATGCTTTACGCCTACGCGGAGGCTACCGTGCCAAAGCTCCTAGTGGTGACACGGAAGAGCTATGGGGGCGCCTATTGCGTTATGAGTAGTCGCCACGTTCACGGGGACTACTGCGTTGCCTGGCCAACCGCTGAAATTGCGGTTATGGGCGCGCAGGGCGCTGTACGGATTATCCACAGGAGAGAGCTTCAGAAAGCCCTAGAGGAGATCAAGGACCCCAAGAAAGCGGAAGAAGTTCTGAGAAGGAAGGAAGACGAGCTCGTTGACGCCTACAAGAAGGCGTATATGCATCCCTATCTCGCCGCAGAACGCGGGTACATAGACGACGTTATTGACCCACGAGACACTCGCCCGAAGCTCATCGCCGCCCTGGAAATGAACATCTCTAAGGTAGAGAACCGACCCCGAAGGAAGCACGGAAACATTCCTCTTTAAGCCTGGCGCGAATTCAACCTTCTCATCAGTGAGCACGTGTGCTCAGGCTCACAGTTTAGAACATCACCTGCGACACAATAAGTCCTAGTAGCACGATTATTCCAACGAAACATATCGTCACCCTCGTTAACTCCACCACTCGCACGCCTAAAAATCCCGCGAGCCAGGCATTATGGGTGTTCGTGGGGTCGCAGACACCCTGCATCATCCCGACCGAGAAGAACGCGCCCATCAATAGCTGTGGGGAAAGCGCGCCCGTGCCCATTATCAGTCCCATTATTCCACTGCCCATTCCGTAGAGGTTGAGCGGTCCACGGTAGAGCGAAAGGGGCGAGAGCAGGGCAAGAACGATGACATAACTCACCGCATCCCGCGGAACAGCTCTAACGATCAGGGGTTGCACCGCTTCAGCCACTTGTGTCAAAGTTGTTGCCTGCAGGAGAATCCCGATTGCGAGAAGTAGGAGGACCGCGGGAAGAGCCATTTTGAACCCCTCATAGAGCGCTCGCATCAGCCTATTCACCTCACCACCCTCTTGCAAGTTTGTGCTGAAGTGGGCAAATACGACTCCCAGAAAAAGTGCGCTGATTATATCCAGGTTGAAATCGGGCAGGAAATTCAAACCGTTTCCCAAGTTTACGCCCAGTATCAAACCAACTGGGAAAATAAGAGCGAATATTGAAACAGCGTTCACCCTGCCTTGGATTAGGCGCAATGGTAAGACTTGTCTTAGGAGCATACCAAGTATGAGAAGTGCAGTGAATACACTGAGGACTACAAAGAGGAAGACCTTCACGATATGAAGGAAACCGCTGAAGTTCAAAATGAGCCAACCTAGGAAAAACGCGGTCAGGAGAAACAACGCGAGCCACATTAGCTCGCCCTTCTTTAGTCCGACGTCCTTATGAACTCTAACAGCGATGAATCCGAGTGAAACGAAAAAAAACACTCCAAACAGGGCTAGGGCGAACGGGATTATATTCTCACTCTTGAGATTGAGTATGGTGATGTAGAACTGCCAGTTAACCGGGTTTAATATCCCACCCAACGACAACCCTAGCAAGAAAACACCGCCCGCGGTCAGTTTATCTAGCCCCATCGCGAGCATCAATGGAACGACGGTGGTCGCAACCATAATCACCGCGCCAAGTCCTCCTATGTTCGTGAATAACAGCGCGGTGATTGCCAGAAGCGTCACCGTAAGCAAGAACACCGTATCTCCGGAAAACTCCGCACCGTAGGTTAGTATTCTGCTGGTAACGCCCGCGTCCGCAACTTGTTGGGCAATAACTGCGCCCAGGAATACCGCGATTATGGGCACGGATAGCCGGGTCATTCCACCTGCTATTACCTGCGAGAAGATTGCGTCCAGCGCCTTCGGGGCGGAACCACTCATAAACAATGGAACGGTGCCGATCAGCGCGATGGAGATTCCCGCGAGCGCAAGAACTATAGCTGTCGGAGGCTTAAGAATAAGGAGAATCAGTCCAGCGACAAGAATCGCACCAATCAGAAGAATCCCCAATGCCACGCCTGAAATTATAGCGTCTTACCTTTTGCGGGAGAGCAATTTTGCTGTTACTATATTAGTGGAGCGCAAATGGTGGAATTTCCTGAGAACGGAGACCGCAGGAAGAGAATTGAGGAAGCGTTGCGCGAATTCTTGCGGATGTTAAACGAGGGTCGTGAAGCGCGGTCTATCCGCGAATCCGCAGGGGAAACTTCTCCACCTGTAACCGTTGAGGAACAAAGGGAAAGGAAAATACGGGGACTTCCTAGCGAGCTTTCCACGAAGGAGCTACACAAGGAGAGTCCTTTGGGTGCTTCCAGCCCATCCACCAAGAGCGAGAGAATCCCTTACTTCCTTAAGCCCGCGGAGAAATGTTTCATATGTGGAGCGGAGCCAATCGCGGGACTACTTATGCCAAACTCCGCTGTCCTCTACTTCTGTGGGAACCACTTCAAGACCGGGCGAGAACTCGCGGTTTCCTCGTGGGATACGGAGCGAGCCCGCCAGCGTCAGCGCGAGGCTATGGAAAGGTGGAACAGGTGGAGAGAGCAAAGACTTGCAGCTATGATGTCCACCGAGGCAAGCGCGCTGGAAGAAGTGGGAGATATCTGTGAGAACTGCGGGTCGCCGTTCGCGATGCCAATAGTCAACGGGGATGGAACACTGATCCCACTCTGCCCAGATTGCGCCCGTGAGAGTAGCACCTTTGAGCCCGACATGGCGGTGTGATCCTGGTCTCTTGAAACGTACCGATGCGTTGGAATGTGAGGGGAGACAGCGGGGGTTAATAGCAACTAACCATTATCCAGTATGTTCTACGCGAGCTAGCAACGGCTGTAACCGCAGATTCTGCAGTATACGCAGGTCGAATCGTGTAGAAGCGTTCCTCCGCAATCAGGGCAAACGTCCACAAGACTACGGAACAGGTCGCTGAAAGTAGTAAACGTCATTTCATTCCCCTCCGTGGCAACCGTGGGCACTTCCTCGTCGTCCAAAAGCGAGAGGTCATCCTCGGAAGCGGAAGACCTACTTGGCGTTTTACTACTTGGGACATCACCCTTCTTCGGGAAAGTGTACTTATTCACCGGCTTACCCTTGTACTCAAGGTACTTCTCAACTGCTTTGGCGATGGCATCGGGACAGGAATAGACTCGTTCCCCGCCGGGGAGAATCTGCGGGAACGGACAGGAGATTCCCCTCAATTGCTTAAGAATGCTTTCAACCGCGACGCCAGTTCGAAGGCACAGGCTAACAAGCCTTGCCAAAGCCTCTGAGTATGCGCCGGCGCAACCTCCCGCCTTACCAATCTGCACGAAGACTTCAAATGGGTTGCCCTCGTCATCCTCGTTGATGGTCACGTACATCTTCCCACAGCCGGTCTGAATGGATGTGGTCGCTCCCGACACAATCGGTGGTCGCGGACGAGGTTTAATTCTCATCCCTGGCAGCACAGGCTGAACTAGGTTTAACTGCTGAGGAAACACCCTTTGACGTTTATTGACCTCGCCAATGTTTAGAACCTGCCCTTCTCGGCTCCCGTAACGGTAAACGGTTACGCCCTTGCATCCGCTATGATACGCGCTTAAGTACGCCCTTCGAACATCATCAGGTGTCGCATCCTTCGGTAGGTTAATAGTCTTGCTCACTGCGTTATCCACGTACTTCTGAAAAGCTGCCTGCATTCTGACATGCCATTCGGTGGGAATATCCTGACTAACCACAAATATCCGCTTCCACCTTTCAGGAATGCCCTGAACCTCTCTCAAACTCCCGCTACGTGAAACCTCCGTTAGCAATTCTTCGCTGTAAAACCCTTCGCGCTTCGCGGTGGCGAGAAAATGTGGATTAACTTCAGTTAGCTCCACGCCTTCCATTACGTTTCTTACAAAGACCAGGGCAAACGCGGGCTCAATACCGGAGCTTGCCCCCGCTATGAGGGATATTGTTCCCGTGGGCGCAATCGTTAGCCTGGTAGCGTTTCTGAATTTTAGGTGAGTGTTCACATAGACAGATTTGTCCCAGTTCGGGAAAGTCCCGCGCGTCCCCGCGAGCTCCAAAGACATTTGGTCCGCTTCGTCACGAATAAACTTGATCACCCGCTCAGCGAGCGCTAAGGCTTCCTCGCTGTCGTAGGGAACCTCAAGCTGATATAGCATATCCGCCCATCCCATCACTCCGAGCCCAACTTTCCTGTTTCCCTTGACCAGATTATCAATCTCCTTCAGAGGAAATGTGCTAGCGTCAATTACGTTGTCCAGGAAATGTATCCCACTCCTGACGATACGCCTAAGCTTTTCCCAGTTAATCTCTTTGTCCTCTGTAACGCATTTGGAGAGGTTCACGGAACCTAGGTTGCAGGCTTCGTAGGGCAGAAGCGGTTGTTCTCCACAGGGATTAGTCGCTTCTATCTCTCCCAGCGTGGGGGTCGGATTATCCTTATTTATCCTGTCAAGGAAGACTATTCCGGGCTCGCCGTTGAGCCAAGCTTGATTCACGATGAAGTCAAATACCTTCCGGGCGGATAGCTTCTTGACAGCCTCATTCGTGTTGGGATTGATGAGTTTGTATGACCTGTCTTCCTCCACCGCCCTCATAAAATCTTCGTCCAGCGCAACGGAGATATTGAAATTGGTTATCTCCGCGTTGTCCCTTTTACAGGTGATAAATTCAAGAATGTCGGGATGGCGAACGGAAAGAATCGCCATATTCGCTCCACGCCTGGTTCCCCCTTGTTTGATAACCTCAGTCGCCTGATTGAAAACCTTTACAAACGAAACGGGACCGCTGGCAATACCGCCGGTTGAGCGCACTACATCGTTCCTGGGTCGCAACCTGCTAAAAGAGAAGCCTGTCCCGCCTCCAGTTTGATGGATTAGCGCGGCGTTCTTGACCGTCTCAAAAATCTTATCAAGCGAGTCTTCTACTGGCAAGACGAAGCAGGCGGAAAGCTGGCCCTTCTCCCTCCCCGCGTTCATAAGCGTTGGGGAGTTAGGCAGAAATTCCATCCTTGCCATAAGCTCATAAAACTCTTGCTCTGTTTCGCGCAGCTTTCGGTCCGGTTCATAAATCCTGTCCACTGCCGCGACTGCCTTCGCCACCCTAGTAAACAGCTCTCTTTCTGTCTCAATGACTTTCGCATTCCCGTCCTTGAGAAGGTACCTGCGCCTAAGAACCGTCTTCGCGTTCTCGGTTAATTCGGGCGCGAGCTCCATTCCGTTCAGGTCAACATCCGCGTCCTCAAGCTCTTTACTTCCTTCCGCGTTTTCCATTCAAGGATTATTGTAACGCAGGTGGCTCACACTGCTAGTGAAACCCAACCTCCTATGGAACGCCATGAAGGATTGCCTCCACTTCCGCGGCAAGTTCTCGGTACGCGATGGAGACGGGGTTGCCTCGCGCATACTCCGTTACGGGCAAGCCGTAGGAAGGCGCCTCAGCTGCGCGGACACTTCTAGGAATTACTGTTCGGAAAACACGTCCTTCAAAACTTGTCTCAAGCTCTTCCCTGACTTCCCTTGCGAGGTTAGTTCGCCCATCGTACATACATAGGAGAACACCGAGGATTCTGGACACGCTGACACCTGGCCCACTAATGCTCTTAATTAAATGGATCATTGAGACGAGTCCCGGAAGGGAAAGAAACTCAGGAAGGACAGGGATGATAAAGAACTCCGAGCAATAGAAAACGTTCAGGCTAATGGTTGAAAGAGAAGGAGGAGTATCAATAATCACGTAATCGTAATTACCCCTGACTTCGTCAATTGCCCTTCTTAACAGATAGTTCTTTTGCTCGCCTTTCAGGGAAGTCATCTCAAGCTGGCTAAGGGCAAATCCACCTGGTAAAAGGAAGACGCTACGCGTAACGGTTGGTATCACTGCGGATTTTGCCCTAGAAGGATCAACCATTGCGTCCGCCAAGGAGACGTCAACGTTGCTAATTCCTAGTCCTGCGGTAGCGTGAGCCTGGGGGTCCGCATCCACTAGGAGAATGCGTCTAGCGCGCTCCGCCAAAGCGGAAGATAGATTGACCGCAGTCGTAGTTTTGCCTACTCCTCCCTTTTGATTAGCAATGGCTATTACTCGCATTCTTATGAAGGCTCCACGAAAGTAATAGAATACGCCATTCCCTCAACTCCGCCAGCAAGTTTGTAAGAGCAGACTTCCGACCGCCAATTCTCCTCCTTTTTCACAGGTATATCGCCCACCGAGCCTCCGCGTCGCGGAAGAAAGCCAAGGATGGACCCACCTCTCTTGAGGATTCTCTTAGACACTTCTATGAAATCCTCAAAAGGAGCAAAGGCTCTGGAAGCCACAAAATCAAATTCGTACTCCCGTTTTTTCACACGAAATACGTCTTGGTCACGGATGAGAACATTCGAAAGCCCGAAGAAACTAAGTGCAATGTTTAGAAAAGTTAGCTTTCTCTTAGATCGTTCAAAGAGAACAACTGAAGCGTGGGGGTGCACCAGCGCAATGGATATCCCAAGTGCACCGGACCCAGCTCCCAAATCCGCCAGTCTGTAAGGCTCACGCTCAGGCAGGAACCTCAAAAGCTGAAGAGATTCGACGATGAGAATATTAAGGACGTCATCAACGGAATCAATGGACGTAAGCCTTCCCACCCTTCTGAACGCAAGAATGAGTTCCGCGTAGGAGGTGAGTAGTCCCCACGATTCGTCTCTTATAGGGAATGGCAATAACCTCTTAAAAGTCTGAACTGGGTGAACGCTGGAGGGCATCAAAACGATAATACCAGAAAGTTGAACAATTGCTACGGACGAAAGAGCTATGAACGCTGGAAACGATTTTCTTTTGCGCTTCTCCTATTCGCAACTGCAGAAGCAAAGTCTAACTTTTCCGTTCCTGGGTACCTCAGAAGTGGAACTTATAATTGCCTGTGAAGCGGATAAAGTGGTATTCTTTTTCCTGGAATGATAGTTCGTGGGCTTGGCTGGGTGCTCTTCCTAACTGGACTTGGGAGCGTAGTTTATGCACTTCGCCCGGGTGCAGCGAGTTCCTACGTCATCACAGCAACGACGGTTTTTCTATTTGCAGTTCCACTCTTGTTTCTCGGCGCGGTAATCCTGGTCTTTAGTAAAGAATAGGCAAGTTGAGGAATCAATCGCCCATTTAAACCAGGACTCACTCATACAGGTTCAGTCCCAGTTTGTGTTCTACCGAGAAGTAAGCCCTACTCAATTATTGCGCCTGCTAAGAGCACTTCAGGCGGGACCATATTTTCAAACTGCTTGAAGTTCTCCCGGAAAAGCCCAGCTAATTCGCGGGCTTTCGCATCATACGCGTTCTTGTCCGCCCACGTGTTCTTTGGCATAAGGATTTCCGACGGGACGTTTGGGCATTCTTTCGGAACCAACAAGCCAAAGACTGGCTCACGCTCAAACGGGACCTTCTCAAGCCCCCCGCCAAGGGCACCGTGTAGCAAAGCTCTCGTCAAATGAATAGGCATACGCTCGCCAATGCCGTAGGGGCCTCCACTCCAGCCAGTATTAACAAGCCAGACGTTACAGCCGTGTTTCTTAATCCTCTCCGCAAGCATTTCCGCGTAGGTTCCTGGATGCCTTGGCAGAAACGGAAGCCCAAAACAGGCACTGAAGGTTGCCTGCGGTTCAGTTATACCGCGTTCAGTGCCAGCGACCTTCGCCGTGTATCCGCTGATGAAGTGGTAACTTGCCTGCTCCGGAGTTAGTTTGGCTATCGGTGGAAGCACGCCAAATGCGTCCGCCGCCAGGAAGAACACGTTCCGTGGATGAGACCCGAGCCCCGACAGTTCCACGTTTGGAATATGATCTACCGGGTAAGTTCCACGCGTGTTTTCCGTTATGGACGCGTCAAAGTAGTCCGGAACCCTGTTTTCGTCAACAACAACGTTCTCAAGAACGCTCCCAAAGCGGATGGCGTAAAAGATTTGCGGTTCCGTTTCTGGTGTTATGCGGATAAGCTTAGCGTAGCATCCACCTTCAAAGTTGAAAACACCGTTTTCACCCCAACCATGCTCATCATCTCCGATTAGTTTTCTGGTGGGGTCCGCGGAAAGGCTCGTCTTCCCCGTTCCCGAGAGTCCAAAGAAGAGTGCAGTATCACCGTGCTCGCCTATATTCGCAGAACAATGCATCGGAAGAACACCCTTATCCGGAAGAATGTAGTTCAGATAAGTAAAAACACTCTTTTTTATCTCTCCGGCGTATTCAGTTCCCGCGATCAACACGAGCTTCCGCGAAAAACTGATGATGATGCCCACATCCCCACCGGTTCCGTCCTTTTCAGGGTCGAGCAGGAGCGAGGGCGCGTGAAGCACAGTAAAATCGGGCGCAAAGTCAGTTAGATCGCCCCCATTAGGTCTACGAAACTGGGTATGGGAGAATAACGCTGACCAAGCCCGCTCCGTCACCACGCGAATGGGCATTCTAAGCTTCGGATCTGCGATAACGTAACCGTCAAATACGTAGAGGTCGCGATCACGGAAATGCTCAAGTATCTTGTCGTAGATACTAACAAAAGCGTCATCGCTAAAGGCTACATTAGGACCCTTCCACCAAACCGTGTCTTCCGTCAGCGGTTCACGCACCGTGAACTTCGCCTTGGGGGAACGACCGGTGCATTTGCCTGTCCTAACAACCATCCCACCATTGCTCGCCAGAAAGCCTTCGCCAAGCTTAACAGCCCGTTCCACGAGTTCCGCCATAGGCAGGTTGCGATAGATTTCTCCAGTCGTTTCAATTCTAAGTTCACTGAGAAAAGTTTTTGTCATCACAGCCATAAAGACCCTCCCTTTGGAAAACCGACATTCTCGGCGATGCAAGAGCACTTAGGGCGCAAAGCCTCCTAAGCTTAGATTCATCATACCATAACTTGTGAAAAATTTCTCTATTCATAGGTAACCTACCTAACTTACCTAACTGGGATGGAAGCGAGCTTTAGAGTGATGTTCCTTACCAATAAGAATGTTTACTCGCCTCAATTAACCTAATTCCCCCTCCTACTTCAAGACTTACCGAGCATCGCTTGAACAAAGCCCGTAAACATTGGATGAGGCCTTACCGGACGTCCCTTAAACTCAGGATGAAACTGACTCGCAACGAAGTATGGGTGCTCTGGAAGCTCGATCATTTCCACAAGCGTACCATCTGGGCTAATACCGGAAAACGTTAATCCGCTCTTGGCAAGCCTTTCATGGTAGGCGGGATTAACTTCGTAACGATGGCGATGTCGTTCGCTTATTCGGGGCTTACCATAGTACTTCCGCGCCAGGGTTCTTGGAACAAGGTCACAGGGATAGGCGCCTAGGCGCATCGTTCCGCCTTTTTCAGTTACGTGCCGTTGGGTTGGAAGAAAGTCTATAACGGGGTGTGGAGTGGAAGTATCAAACTCTGTGGAATGCGCCCCCCTCAAACCGCAGACGTTTCTGGCAAACTCTATCACCGCAACCTGCAAACCTAGACAGAGACCGAGGTATGGCTTGTTATTCTCTCGCGAGTACTTGGCGGAGAGAATCTTCCCCTCAATTCCACGCTCCCCAAAACCATACGGAACGAGAACTCCATCCGTTTGCGCAAGCAGTCTATTTACGTTACCCTCGTGCACCTTCTCAGCATCAATCCATTTGAGCTTTGGCATAACGTTCTCGTGGACGCAGGCGTGGTTTAAGCTTTCCAAGATGGACAAGTAAGCGTCCTTTAAGCGATTATACTTGCCCACTACGCCTACCTTCACCTGCCCGCTCGCAGAGGCTTTCTTGCGAAGGAACTCCCGCCATTCGGCTATGATGGGTTTTTCCTTCTTAAGACTTAGTCGCTCTGCAAGAATACCCGCGAAGCCCTGCTCATTTAGCATTTCAGGAACGTCGTAGATGCTCTGAACGTCAAGCCCCTCAATTATGCATTCCCGCGGAACATCGCAGAAAAGAGAAATCTTGTTTCTCATCTCATCCGTTATCTGGTTGTGGGTGCGTACTACGAGAAGATCAGGATAAATGCCGATGCTTCTAAGCTCTTTAACGGAATGCTGAGTCAGCTTCGTCTTTAACTCCCCACCTGGATGGAGGAAAGGAATGAGGGTAACGTGGATGTTAATTGCGTTATCCCTGCCAATTTCATTCCTAAACTGCCTGATGGCCTCCAGAAATGGAAGACCCTCAATATCACCGACGGTCCCCCCTATTTCCACTATCACCACATCCGCCCTGGTATGCCTGCCGACCAGGTGCACCCGACGCTTTATCTCGTCGGTAACGTGGGGGATTACTTGAACACACTTGCCAAGGTAGTCTCCAGCTCGCTCCTTCTCAATCACCGACTTGTAGATCTGCCCAGTCGTTACGTTATTGAAGCGGGTCAAGTCCTCATCAATGAAACGCTCATAATGCCCCAGGTCTAGGTCAGTCTCCGCGCCATCGTCAGTTACGAAAACTTCGCCGTGCTGAATTGGGTTCATAGTCCCCGCGTCCAGATTCACGTATGGGTCGCACTTCAGGATAGTCACTTTGTAGCCCAGAGACTTCATTAGCAGACCCGTCGAGGCGCAGAGGATACCTTTACCGATTGAGCTTACATTGCCACCAGTAACGAACACATATTTAGTCATATAGGACCTCAGTAAAATGGCTAATCCATTTTACAGGAGCAAGAGGAAGGACGCTATACCCTCCGGGAACTCTCTAGGTACTTTCAACGTTAGAGGGCTATCTAAATCCTTGCTACATGTACTCCCGCTTACAGACTTGCTGGTAAAGGCTTCCGGAAAAAGCGATTCGCCGATCAAGGGGCTATACTTTCTCCAGTATAGGCAAAATTAGCTTCAACAGGTGAACAAGCACTTTACCTCTAATCCCCCGAATGCTAGAATAGATAGGTTAGCTTGAGAATTCTTTCTCAAATGGAGGGAACACTTGAAGATTCACGAATATCAGGCTAAAGAGCTCTTTGCTCGCTACGGAATAAACGTTCCTCCCGGAAGGGTCGCCTACTCTACGAATGAGGCGCTAGACATAGCCCAGGAAATTGCATTGCCAGTAGTTATTAAGGCGCAGGTTCACGTCGGTGGACGCGGAAAGGCCGGAGGCATCAAGATAGCCAATACTGTTGATGAAGTCAAGAGCCACGCGGAAACGATTCTGGGAATGAAGATAAAGGGCTTATCCGTTGAAAAAGTGCTGGTAACCAAAGCTTTTGACATTCTGGAAGAGTACTATTTGGGCATTACGCTGGATAGAGACGCAAGACTGCTCGCTTTAATCTTCAGCACCGCAGGTGGCATAGACATTGAAGAGGTCGCAGAGAAGACCCCTGAAAAAATAACGCGCGTGAACGTAGATCCCCTCGTGGGACTATTGGATTTCCAGGTGAAGAAGCTCGTTTATGAGAGCGGTATCAGCACGGAAAAAGCGCGTCAGATTGCAGACATAACAAGGAAGCTTTATGAATGCTACATTGAGGTTGATGGTAGCTTGGCCGAGATTAACCCGCTTGCGGTTGTTTCCACTGGGGAGGTCCTCGCCCTAGACGCCAAGATAAACATTGACGATAACGCCCTATTCCGCCAACCTGAGCTTGAGGAGATGCGGGAGATCGGCGCGGACCTGGACGAGCTTGAGGCGGAAGCTCAAGAACTTCACTTAGCTTACGTTCATATGCCCGAGGACAGACGCGGAAACATCGGCGTAATGGGAAACGGTGCAGGACTCGTGATGGCAACGATGGATGAAGTTACCCGCGCCGGAGGAAAACCAAACAATTTTCTTGACATTGGAGGAACCGCCACATCAGATGTAGTTGAAGCCTCGCTAAACCATATCCTCAAGGACGATACTGTTCAGGGAGTCTTCATCAACGTTTTTGGCGGAATAGTGCGCTGCGATATAGTTGCGGAAGGACTCCTTAAAGCTTATGAAAGACTAGCGCGAAAAGTTCCAGTCGTGATTCGAATGACTGGAACTAACGAAGATATCGCGCGGCAATTATTGGAAGGCACCCCGCTAACTTTCGCAGGCTCAACCGAGGATGGCGCCAAAAAAATAGTGGAACTTCTTGGGAAATGAGTTAAACGTGAACCTTACCTTAAATCCAACAATTGTAATGCGTTTCTACTCTCCCACTTCGCGAATAAGAGGTAACTGAAAATGGGTATATTGGTCAATACAGATACAAGAGTTTTGGTTCAAGGAATTACAGGCAATGACGGGAGTTTCCACACTCAGCGTATGCTTGAGTATGGGACAAAAGTAGTTGCTGGCGTTGTTCCCACGAAGGGCGGGCAGACGTTTACGGAAGGCGGAGCGTCTATCCCCATATTCAACACCGTTGAGAAGGCGGTAATGGAAACTGGCGCAACCGCGTCCGTTATCTTCGTCCCGAGACAGTTCGCCCCTGACGCGATTATGGAATCCGCCGAAGCGGGAGTAGAAGTAATCGTCGCAATCACTGAAGGTATCCCGATAAACGATATGGTCAAAGTCGTTAATTACGTCAGAACCCAAACTATGGCGGTGCTCATTGGGCCTAACTGCCCGGGAATAGTCACCGTTGATGAATGTAAGCTCGGTATAATGCCGAGCCACATATTCAAAAAGGGACCAGTTGGCTTAATAAGTAGAAGCGGAACCCTGACCTATGAGGTTGTGGATACTATGACTCGGGGAGGGGTCGGTCAAACCACCTGTATTGGAATTGGTGGAGACCCGATTATCGGCACAACGTTCCTAGACCTTCTCATGGAGTTTCAGAACGATGGAGAAACCGAGGCAATAGTTCTCGTGGGTGAGATTGGCGGAAGCGATGAGGAGGAAGCGGCGGAGTACATTTCGGATATGGATAAACCGGTTGTGGCGTTTATCTCAGGGCGAACCGCCCCTCCCGGAAAGAGAATGGGACACGCGGGTGCAATTATCTCCGGAGGAAAGGGAACCGCAGAAAGCAAGATCAAAGCCTTTGAAGAAGCGGGCGTGCCTGTCGCAAATACCGTCCCGGAAATACTTTCACTCATCAAGGAAAGACTTTAAAGCTGGTTCAGGGATTCGCGGTTTAACTTGACGCCCAACGTTTCTATGGCTTCTTGCGCGGTGCCCGATTTGTTATGCTAATCGGGGGTAAAATGTATTGGGAGCATGGTATGCGCCAAGGTGTAGGAAAGTTTCTGCTCTTGTCCCTGTATGTGTTTGCGTTCTCGCTAATACCCGCTTCCTGCGGCGGTGGAAACGCAAGCGCCATCTTTACAGCCGCACTTCTGGATGAGCTTTTTGGGACGGAGCGCTCTTCCATTTACGTGGAGAACGCGGTATCAAGGATCAATCTCAAGGTTGGGGAAGAATTTCAGCTGAGGGTAATTCATCGGCAGATCCGCTCCGACAGCTACTACGGTTACTATGGTCGCTACTACTACGAAGAGGACGTTACGGAGGAGTCTGATTACTCTTCAAGCAATCCCAGCGTAGCTGGAGTATCCTCCGACGGCTTGATAATAGGAATAGGACCTGGAACCGCTGAAGTAAGCGTGAAATTTGACCTACCCCTCCAAAAGGCGGATAAGACATCCATTGAAGTCGTCGTAACGAAATGAATCGACGACTTGGATGGGACCCCAAAGTCATTACCACTGGGCAATGACTATAGTGAACACCACAATCCGTCTGATTGACTGAAACCTCTTTAACTTCGCGCCAATAAGCAACACCTGCAAGTACGTAAGGTGGAGACTAGCCGGGGTCGACCCAATTCATCCGCCCGCGCGGAGGATTGTCCCAACTCACTCCACCTGGAACCGGCTCGCACGGTGAAGACGAGCCTAGGCTAAGTGAATAGCTCGTTGACGGGTTTTCTAAAGCTCGCCCTCGGACATCACTTTGTCGTTGAAATAGGCGTTACGTCCATCCTCTAGCGTAAATGCGCGATCGCCGTCCTCAAACACGCAAGACACTTTCTTTGCCTGCTTGAAAGTCGGAGACAAGACGCTAAGCGTATTTGAATGAACTACCTGTCCGTCGCCGTCTCCACCCAGAACCGGTTCTACCTCAAATGCCATGACCTTACCCTCATTCACCTTCACGGAGTAAAACCCATCCGCGCCCGTCGCTTCAATCTTTGCGTCCTTCACCGCTTCAATCTCTCCCCAGACAGCGAAGACCGACTTAACGAAGGACTGCGCGGTGCTCCTTTTTATGCTGGACGGCGCGTCTACGTACAGCCTTACCCAATTTCCCGGCAGGGTCGCAAAAGCCACTCTCACGCCTGATAGGTCAGCGCCGTCAAAACTACCCGCGGATATTGCCAACGCTCCCGCACCGATGCAACCAGGCTCCAGGTCCCCAGTTAGTTCACAGGAACAGGGCGGACTGCAGGCGCAAGTCTCAACGTAAGTCCCTGAGAGCTTGAAAGTGTGCTTGGAAGTCATCTCCTCAGCTGAGCTTCCAGACGCCCAAAGGGCTACGAAGAAAACTAGAGGCGCAAAGGGAAAGGACTGACCAGCGCGACGCGTAATTCCAATGTAACATTAAAGAGACATGCTCCTCCACAATAAAGATATTTACACTACCTCCCAATCCCCTTAAGGACGCGGGGATCGATCATTGCCGAGTCTCACGTTAGCGCTAGACTTTAATCTTAATGATACTGCAACGCAGAATGAATTGCAACTGCGGGGACGTGGAATACCCCGACGGAGTAACCTGGCGTTGGAGAAAAGGGCAAAGGAAAGCGATTCGGCCTTATTCCCTGCAAATGATCACCGGCCTTCATCCAGGAACCTTAGGAGAAATCTGAGGATTTGGCGATTCCAAAAAATTGGGGCGGTATCTCCGCCCCTGCACTTATATAGGCAAGTGCCGATAATTTGGTTCGCCTCTATAAGGAGGCTTTCATCAGTCCATATATCTTATACCACAAGTTGGTCTCTATATCAACTTCCACCCAGACAAATAGCTAACAAAGAAATTTGCCCCCTCATGGCAGGACAAGCGAGAAAAGATGGGATAAAACCGTTGCTCATCCTGCGACCGATACCGCGGATACTGCCACTGCAAGTTTCTCCCCCCATTTGATTCTGCCGTCCCGGACCGCGGTTAGATACGCATCAATGCCACGCGCCGCTTTCTTGCCCTGTCCTACCGCGAATATCACGGTACTTGCGCCAACCGTTACGTCTCCACCCGCAAAGACATAGGGAACGTTCGTCTGCATAGTTCGCTCGTCCACCGGAACGGTTCCCCACTTACTAATCTCAAGACCAGGAATTGAACCCATAGCGATAGGATTTGGTCTTTGTCCGACCGCGTTAAGAAGGGTATCGCACTCAATTTCAAAATCGCTTCCCGCTATTGGGATGGGTCTCCTCCTACCGCTTTCGTCAGGCTCGCCAAGTTCCATCTTGATACATTTGAGCCCTTTTATCCAGTTCATTTCATCGCGAATGATTTCAACCGGCTGGGTGAGAAAATTGAAAATCACACCTTCCTGCTCCGCGTGGTCAATCTCCTCCGCTCGCGCAGGTGCTTCGGACTTCGTTCTCCTGTAAACTATACGGCTTTCCTCCACGCCCGGGAGTCTCCTGGCTACGCGGGAGCAGTCCATAGCGGTATTGCCTGCACCGACGGTTACGACCCTCTTCCCGACGTAAACGGGGGTATCCGCGTTCGGGAAGTCCCAAGCCTCCATTAGGTTTATGCGCGTCAGGAATTCATTTGCTGAGTAAACTCCGTTTGCGTTCTCGCCCGGAATTCCGAGAAACGTGGGCAGACCTGCACCAGTGCCTAGAAATATTGCCCTGTATCCGTCATTCAGGAGATCGTCAAGGGTTATTGTCTTACCAAATACCGTGTTGCAAGTAATCTCAACGCCCATATCCTGAACCGACTTGATTTCCGCCTCTATTATTCTTCTCGGAAGTCTGAACGGTGGAATACCGTACATCAAGACTCCACCGGGCTTATGGAGGCTCTCAAAAATCGTTACTTCATAGCCGAGCTTCGCAAGGTCTGCAGCGCAAGTAATTCCCGCGGGACCACTACCTATTACCGCAACCTTCTCCTTGGTGGGCTTATAACGCGTAACTCTCGGCGGTTCTTTCTCATACCTCTCTAGCATATACTCTGCGACAAACTGCTCCAACCTACCGATCGCGACAGGTCCCTTCTTAGCCAGCAAGCAGTCCTGTTCACATTGAATCTCCTGCGGGCAGACTCGTCCGCAAACTGCGGGAAGCGCGTTGTTCTCCTTTAGGACTGCGTAGGCACCTTCCAAGTTTCCCTTGACTATCTCCCTGATGAAAGCGGGTATATCAACTTCCGCGGGGCAAAGCGGGATACACTTTGGGTCGGGGCAGTCCAGGCATCTCTCAGCTTCAAGAAGAGCAACCTCTCCAGCATAACCAAGGACCACAGATTCGAAATTCTTTATGCGCACAAATGGGGCTTGCTCCGGCATTGGCTGACGAGGAATCTTCAAACGCTCCTTCTTTGAAAGCCCGTATTCCGGCTTTTCAACCTCATCAGCTTCCCTTTCCCGCCCCTTTTTCTCCGCAATCTCGCGTGCGCGCCTAAGCCGTTCCGCTTTGACATCTTCCGCAGTTTTGGCTTCTTCCATAAGAAGTAACTCCTATTTGAGTAATGGGTGGCTCCGTGCAACTTTATCGCGATTCTCCGTGAGCCACTTCTCAAGTGCACACCTTTCAAATTCAACGAAGGCTTTCTGGCGCATCATCAGCTCGTCAAAATCAACCAAGTGCGCATCAAAATCCGGTCCTTCGACGCAGGCAAACTTAATCTTTCCATCAACGCTGACCCTGCAGGCCCCGCACATCCCAGTTCCATCCACCATAATTGGATTCAAAGACGCATAAGTGGGAACCCCTTTCTCCTTCGTGAGCTTGGCGACGAATTTCATCATAATCACGGGACCGCAGGTTATAACGAAGTTAACGCGCCCAGCCTCCAAGAGCTCCCTTAGCGGATCGGTAACAACACCATGAACGCCCACGCTTCCGTCGTCTGTGGTTATGATGAGCTCGTCTGAAACCGCACGCATTTCGTCCAGGAGGATGAGCAAGTCCGCACGTCTAGCTCCGATAATCGATATAACAAAATTCCCTGCCTCACGCATCGCCCTAGCTATGGGGAGCATCTCTGCAGTCCCAAGACCACCCGCCACCACCGCGACCGTGCCGTACTTTTCAATGGGAGTTGGATGACCAAGTGGTCCTACGATGTCGTGAATCTTCTCACCCCTTTGAGCAACGCCAAGTGCGAGAGTAGTCTTGCCGACTTCCTGAAAAATCAGGGTTAGCAGACCCGATTGAGGATCCGCGTCGGATATCGTAAGGGGAACGCGTTCGCCACGCGAATGAACCCTAAGAATAATGAACTGCCCAGGTTTTGCCTTTCTCGCAATGAGTGGAGCGTAAACCTCAATTCTCACGACGTTTTCGGATAGGCGGTCTTTAGCGACGATCTGATTGAGTTCAGGCATAATTCAGAAAGCACCTTTAACAGGTGGCTCAAAGCTACTTGCTTTACCTTAATATTACCATATGCCTGAAAATACTGCAAGTTTCTTCTCTTTATTTTAGTGAAATACATCACTATGTTTCCATCTCCCTTAATTGGTTCGCGTTTGGGACAGCATCACACTCGCGTCAAAGAGGATACTGTTCAAGTATTGACTTGAGTTTAATGGTTGACGAAGTAATGTCATCCGCAGAGCAAATTGCTCTAATCACCGCTATTCGTCTTCCTCCAGCCTTCAGGAGTTCGGGTAGTGTTTTTTCGTCAATCCCGCCTATGAACACTACCTTTGGCAGTATATCCTTTGAGACTTCCTTGACTGTCCCTAGTCCCAAGGGGAGTCCGTAGGCTAGCTTCTTGGGCGTGGAGAAGATGGGCCCCAAAAAGACGTAATCCGCTCCTAGCTCCAAAGCGGAGCGCGCCTCATCTAAGGAATGTGAGGAGTAGCCGATGGCAGTTCCTCTGGGTGCAACGCGCTTGGCGTCAGGTATGGGGATATCTCTCTTGCCCAGATGCACACCGTCAGGATGAAGGATTTGGGAAAGCGTTGGATTATGACTTAGTACGAAAGGAACTCCAGCGTCCTTACAGATAGGCAGTAATGTCCTTCCCATAGAGAGAACGTCCCTAATGCCTGCGTCAATCATCCTTAGAAGAACCGCGTCCACCCCACCTATTACCGCAAGGCGCGTAACTTCATCAAGGGTTCTGGGCTGAGACGCTTCTTCATCCAAGACTAGGAAGAGCCGAGCCTTATCGGTCCAATTGCATTCGTCTCCTGCCATACGAAAGTTACTGCTCACTGCTCCGTGAGCTGACCGCTATTCCAGGTTCAACTCTGTTGAAACTTCAACTGCGCGTTGATTCCAACCCTATCAATTACACTTTTTTGTAGCGCGTGAATTTCTTCGAGCAACTCTGGAGCCTTGAACTCATCAGAAATGCGAGTCAAGCACTCGCCCGCGTTCTCCATAAGTTCAATCGCCTTTGAAGTTGCGTAGCTAAAGCTCCCCAGTTCTGCGAGGATGACCCGCATTTCACGCTTGACGTCTACCGAATCCTTAATAAACTCCCTTATCAACGAATCCATACTTGCTCTATCTCTGGAAAGGGCGTGAATTATGGGGAGAGTTATCCTGCCCTCTCTCAAGTCGTTAAACGTCGGCTTTAACGCCACTTCCTCAGTGGCGCTCAGATCCAGTATATCGTCAATTATCTGGAACGCCATTCCAAAGAGTACTCCGTAGTTACGGATGCACTCGAGAGCTATCTCGCTCGCCTGACCGACATATGCGCCCATTTCACAAGAAAGTTTGAACAGGGAACCGGTCTTAAGCGCAATGATGCGGTAATAAGCATCCTCCGTTATGTTCAAGTTTCTCCTATTGGCAATCTCCTCAATCGCCCCCGCACCAAGTTCCCTTGCAGACCTAAGAGTCATTTCTAGCAGGGTAAAGTCTTTAAGTTCAGTAAGCTTCGCAAACAGAAGAGCAAGCAAGTAGTCTCCAACTAAAACCGCAGTCTCATTTCCAAACTCGGAGTTAAGCGTATGCTTGCCTCGTCTTGTGGACGCCCCGTCTACAACGTCATCGTGAATGAGGGAGGCGGTGTGGAGTAGTTCGGTGGATGATGCGGAATAGACAACCTTCTCCTTATCTGATGCCCCAAACAACTTCGCGAACTGGATAACAAGCTTTGGTCTTAGCCTCTTTCCGCTTCCGGAGGCTACATCTCTTATGTACTTGACCGTAACTGGATCTGCTGAGCGGAGGATGGAACTAATGCAGGTTTCCACATCCGCAATTGTTACGCAGGCACTTTCCTCCCCGTTAGTCATTATCCGTTGAAAGTCTAGCCTTAAGACAAGGATTTTTCAATTACGCGATAACCAAGAGTCTTATCCGCAGCCCCCTGAACCGATGAGTAACAGGATACCTTGCCATTGTCCCACCTGATGTAGACCTGAATAAATGGAATGTACAGGGTGATTAGAACGCCGATTATTAGCACAATCCATCCGGTGAACAAAATGGCTGTTCCAGGGTCGTGCTTGTATTGGAAGATACTGACGTCATCCACTCTATCGGACATTTTTACCCTAACTTCGTGACCTGGGACCGAGAGCTCAAACCACTCCTTAGGATTCAGAAGAATGAACCTATTACCCTTAGCGGTAGCAGGAATAATCTGAAACAGCCCGATAGGACCGAGGTAGCCATCTGGCTTACCAGCCCTAAAAAGCGGACCTGCCTTAACTGGAAATACTCCACCCTGAGGTTCCGGATGAAAAAGTACCTGACTGCCAAAAGGCACGGCACTGCCCTGAGATACCTCACGAAGTTCACCATCAGGTTGAACTTGATAGGCGGTATTAGGAACTAGCGGGTAAGTCTTCTCCACGCCGTCAAAGCTAACAGTCAAATATCCAGTTTGCGCAAAACTAGCTTGATAGAATAGCGTCTTCCCACTGCTAAGCGGATGATTTACTACGACGCGTTTAGCAGTCTTTTTGCCCTTGTATTCGCCCTCAAGGTCTGAAACGTAATCCTTAACGTAATACTTGTAATACTCCCGTAAAGCCGGTTCATTTTCAGGAAGGTCCCTGAAGAAATCTGGCTCCTTTACGTGTTGGTCGTATTCAATGCGGAATTCTTTGAGGTAAAGCTTGAAATCGTAGGGTTTAATGTAGGACGTGAGAAACCTGCCCAGCGGATTCTTGGTCTGCTGAAGGTCAACCCGTAAGGTCCTGCTCTTTCCCTCAGGAACAGGAATGGAACCCTCAAAGCCCCATATTTTCCCTATTATGCCCCCCGCGAAGATCACTATTATGGCGAAGTGAAACATCACCGCAGACCACTTCCTGAGGAAACCTTTATCCGCGTAAATGGACGCGGTATGTTCGTCCTCCTTCTTCATATGGACCCTCAGTCCGACGCTCTTAAGCTTCTTAGCGAATTCATCGGGACTTGAAGAAGCATCTTCATAGGTTTGGAAACCATCCTTTTGCGCGCTGAAGAAACGCTCCGAGTATCTATAAACAGGCCTAAACCAGAGGGAAAGGGTCCTTCTGAGCCTTGTCACCGAGCAGACGATTGACGAAACCGCAATCCAAAGGAATATTAGGTTGAAATAGACTGTGTTGTAAACGTTTGTAAAACCAAGACTCTTCATAATCTTGTACTTGAGAGGTCCATACTTAGCCAGGTATTCCGCGGGCTCAGCCCCCAGATGCTCCTGCGGAAGTAAAGTCCCGATAATCGCGAAAAAGGAGAGTATCATCAGGGCTACAACCGCAACGGGCAAAGAATTGAGGAGATAAACGATCAAGTCCCACAGCCCCGCCTCCTCCCTGATGGTTGGTTCAAAGGCGGATTCCGATATGGATTCTGCGGAAAGCTCGGAAATAGGTGCACTCGCGGGCTTTTCACCGGCGCCCTCGGGTTTCAGGTGCGATTCCCCTTCAAATTTCCTCTTCTTAATCACTTCAGGAACGTTTCCCTGTCGGGGTTGAGTGGACGGAGGAAACGGACGTGGGCGCCTCCTCTCCACCACCCCTGCCAGTTGGGAAAAAGGCTATCAGAAGCGGAGCCACCAGTAAAACGAACATAAAGGCAAGCGTTAACAAACTGCCGGATCCGGTCGCATAGGCGTGAATTGATTCCGCGCCGAGGGTACCAGAGAGCAGATTCACTCCGATGAATGTAATTATTATGCCATCGTAAGCCACGAGGTTGAAAACCGCAGACTTGAAACCTTTCCACCCAAGCGCAAGCCTTGCATGCATATAGGCGGTGTAGATAAACCAGGCTATCGCAGCCCAAGTCTCCTTGGGGTCCCATCCCCAGTACCTGCCCCAGGCTTCATTTGCCCAAACAGCGCCAAGAAAAATACCAGCTGTCAGGAACGGATAACCAAAGCTGGTAAGTAGGTAACTCAAACGGTCTACCCTTTCTGGAGAAAACTTCTGGTCAATTCCCCTGACGCCTAGGTTCCACTTTACTCTCAGAACGTAGTAAAGAGAGATGGCTGCAGCCACCGTAAAAGAAGCGTAGGAAATAAACATCGCGCTGATATGTATGGGTAGCCAATAACTCTTGAGCGCTGGCGGTAGCTCTCGCATTCCTGCCTGGTCCGGAATGAAGAATATCAGGTATGAAAGTCCAACCAAAGGCAAAAAGAGAACATAGGAGCCAAATACTCGCACTCTTGTTACTAACTCAAACACCAGGTATACGAGGATTACCAAGAATGCTAGAAAGTGAATCGCTTCAAAGAGGTTGGTTGATGGCAGGAGAAAGCCATTATGCTGGACCCAGTATTCGTAGGTTCTTGCAATTAGCCAGTAAAGCTGCGAGGCTAAGCCAACAACCAGAAATACCCAGCAGAAACGAAGCACGCCCTCGCCCCTTTTGAAAATTACGCCGTATAGGTACGTAAGGAATGAAACGAGGTAGGAAAAGTAGGCTATTAGAATATAGGTAAGGCTAGTTTCCATTTGAAAGATTCCTCCTATGATAAATGTCCATATAGAACTCGCCCGTCAACAAACAGCTTACTAAGGCAAATAGTTTCTTTAAACAAGATCGTAAACGTAGAGGATTATACCTGAAGGGCGTTCACTTTGTGTTAGAATTCACTATTAAGACCTGTGCGGGGAGGATGAAATGCAGATATTTCTTGATACCGCTAACGTTGAAGAAATCCAGCAGGGGATTGACCTTGGAGTGGTTGATGGCGTAACCACTAACCCCACGCTAATTGCAAAGGAAAGACGCAAGTTCCGCGAATGCATAGACGAAATATGCTCAATCAGCAAAGGTCCGGTCTCAGTTGAGGTTATTGCCACGAACACAGACGGTATGTTGAAGGAAGCTCGTCAGTATGCTGGCTGGGCGGAGAATATCGTCGTGAAGATACCAATGACGATGGAAGGCATCAAGGCGGTGAAAATCCTTTCGGATGAGGGAATTAAGGTGAACGTAACCTTGGTTTTCTCCGTGAATCAGGCAATTCTTGCCGCGAAGGCTGGCGCCTTCTTCGTCTCGCCATTCATCGGGAGGCTTGATGATATTGGTCAGGATGGAATGGAGGTGCTCTCAGAAATCGTAACGGTTTACGATAATTACGGGTTTGAAACCCAGGTACTCGCGGCAAGCTTGAGGCACCCTAAGCACGTAAAGGAGTCTGCGTTAATAGGGGCGGACATAGCGACTATGCCGTTTTCCGTATTTCAGCAACTCTTCAAGCATCCTCTCACTGATGTCGGGCTAAAACGTTTCCTTGACGACTGGAACAACGTGAAAGACCTTCTATAGAATTGCGGACTGACGCAACCGATTTGCCCACTACTTCCCACACCAAGCACTGGCGAGGGTACCGAACCAGCGCACTAGAGTTTCACCTTGAATATGAAGTCGATCTCCACGGGAACGTTCAGGGGAAGCATACAAACGCCAACAGCAACGCGCGTATGTTTACCGTCATCTCCAAATATCGCCTGCAATAGCTCGCTTGAGGCGTTGAGGACTTTGGGCTGTTCATAGAAATTGTCCGCGGACGCGACAAAGCCCTGAAGACGAACGACTTCCTCAACCCTGTCAAGACTTCCTTGAGCGTCCTTAACCCAGGCGAGAGCGTTAAGCGTCGCGATTCTCGCGCACTCCATGGCATCTTCAATGCTAACTTCAGCGCCAACCCTGCCAGTGCGGTATGGGACTCCTTCTACGAGCGGAATCATTCCTGAAAGCCATAGAAGTTCGCCGTTCAACTTGTAGGGGACATAAGCGCCCACAGGCTTCAAAAGGCTAGGAAGGGTGAGGTTTAATACCGCAAGTTTTCCTTCCGGATCTCGCATTGGTTCGTGCCTATTATATAACGGTCGCGGAAAGGTGGCTGCCTAAGGATTCAACGCATCCAATGCTAAAATAGGTGGCGTGAAGCTTGGAGTTTCAATGCTCCCCGTTCACGTACCAGGGGGAATCGGCAGGTACGCGAGAATTCTCGGATCAATCCTGCTCACCAGGTTTGAAGGAGAGCTTCATGTTTTTCTACAGAGGCGGTCTGACCTCGACTTAGTAATCTCCGAATTACTTCCAGATGAAAGGGAGAACTTTAGACTAAGACCCAACATCCATCTTATAACTAGCAAGTATCCGAACGTCGCAAGATTCCTGTTAAACCAGTGGGAAATACCTCTAAGGTTTAAGGACTTGAACCTTGACATTTACATTGACCCGGACATAATTCTCCCGCCTGTAAAGGCAGGGAAGCGTTTTCTCGTAGTTCACGACGTTACCCCGTTCAGCAATCCCGCCTTCCTGGGGCTAAAGGCGCGAATAGTCTACGGTCTAGCGGGACGAAAATCCCTTCTATCCGCGGAGGGCATAATCTGCGTGAGCGAGCGTTCGCAAAGGAGGATAGCGGAACTAATCCCAACGGTTGGGCATAAAACTCTGGTTGTTTTCTCCTGCCTTTCCCCAAAATTCTACGAGTGGTCAAAGCGAGGCTACGAACATCACGAGGATGTGTGTGTGCAGGCGGAATTCGGCGAGATTCTCGTTAGAAGACCCTACATCCTCTACGTGGGAGCGGAAGGCGCTAGAAAGAACCTCTCCACGCTTCTAAGGGCGTTTGAGATTCTCGGGAGACGGGGAAGAAAACACTCCCTAGTAATGGTGGGAGGCAAAGCGGAGAAACCAAAGCGTGCAAGAAATGCGTTCGCCCCAATCGCTGTGCCGAACGTAGGAAATTTGAGCCTACCCAGCGATGCCCCCGAAGTGATTAAGCTCGGCAAGGTGTCGGATGAGGACTTGGTTCAACTTTACCGCCATGCGGATCTCGTCCCCTTAATTTCCCTTGAAGAAGGCTTTGGCTACCCAGTTCTTGAATCGCTCGCATTCAGGACGCCTAGCCTGATTACGGAGGATTCTCCCTTAGCGGAAAAGCTGGGACCGGGAGTAATAAAGGTTTCCGACCCGCTTGATTCTGAACTAGTTGCGAATAAGATTGATGAAGCACTTAAGAGAGCAAACGAGCTGAGCTATGAGTGCTGGTCATCGATTGACCAGACTCTCTTTTCACCTGAAAGATTTTATCAGGAGCTAATGGAAGCACTATCTGGCAAGTCTTACTAGGTTAGGTAATCCTTCAGCGAACGGCGAAGCACGAATATCAATTGCAGGCGACTAGAATTTGTCCAGGAATCCCCAGTAGCACGTAAACGGCCAACAAGCGCTCCCAGTTATACAGTTACGAGCTAGCTGTTAACGCTGTATAATACCCTGCCCTGTGCGAATATCTGCATTGCTAAAAGTTGCGGTTTTAAGTCTTTGCGCGGTGCTCGCCACCGTTGGTTCATCGTCATCCGCTGAAGGTAAGTGGCAGGAACGCAGAATAACGCCTGATGAATTCAGGCAGAAGTTTGGCGATACCGACGAGCAAATAAGTTCAGATGAAGCGGTAGTTTTACTCTTCAAGCTCGTTAACGAAGAAAGGGTACGGGCTGGACTGAATAGCCTAAATTGGGACAACGTAGCGGCAAGGGCGGGCTACGAGCAAGCAAGAGAAATGGCAACTAACCAATACATCTCCCACGTCAATCTAGACGGGTATATGCCTGTCTGGCGTTACAACCGCGCGGGCGGAACAAACCACGTAAGCGAGAACCTAACTTACTGGGAATGGGGAATGAGGGCTTACCTTACCGAGAAACTAGTAGAGGAGATCCACCGCGGTTGGATGGACAGCGAACCACACAGAAAGAATATTCTAAACCCACTTCACAACAAGGTCGGAATTGGCATCTACGTTTACGAACAAGAGAACAAGACAATCATCGCCTCAGCCCAGGAGTTCGTTGATAGTTACGGTGAATTTGAGAGAATACCACGAAGAGTAAGTGGTACCCAGCGAATCACCTTGAAAGGAAAGCTCAATCAAGGCTACCAACTTGAAGGGATACTAGTTGGCTACGAACCTCCACCAGCACCCCAGAAACCAGAGGTTCTCAGCTCCGCCCTGAACGGTTACAAACTTCCTGAACCAATCCTCGCCATTTTCCCCTTAGACAACGCCTACACGGGGAGAACCGCTAGCGTTCCTTCCGCTTATCTCCTAACGTATGACCGTCTACGAAACAAGTTCAGCGTTGAAGTGTACCTAGCCACCCTCTTTGAAGAGGTTCGGGCGAACGCCCAAGACACCCCAATTTCAAAGTATAGGCGTTTGCAGGACTTCCCAAAGCCAGGAATCTATTACTTCTTTATTACCGCTACCGGAGTAAACGGCGGTGCCTTCATTGTTTCCTCCCAAGCGGTGGAGCTAAGGTAATGCCCGCTAGGAGAGTTCTTCAATGTTACTTCCCGAGCTTGCACGCAAATCCTCCGACATCTTTGTCCGCCTATTCGGCTTACGGCAGAAACGTGAGTTAAGGCTAGAACAGCAATATGTGAACGCTGTACCATCCCACTCCACCGTTCAGCGCACTTACTTTCGCCTCAACCGAACCAGAAAAAGTGTAACTAATTCTGCTAAGGTAAAACCCCTCCGGAGGAACCGCGGGATTGTAGGGTTGCCTGGCAAAATTGCCAAAATCCGTGCCGTTGAGGAGCAATGCGAAATTGTTAATAGCGGGAGTTAGCGCTATTATTCGCATTATCCCGAAATTCTCATTAACAAGGAACTGGAACGTATCCGTTTCATCCGCTGAAGAGAACTGCGCCAGAAACAGTTTCCCATTAATCTCGTTGTCCGTACCCTCAAGTGCAATTTCACCGGTGTCCACGCGAGCGAGAAACACCCTTATTGGATAAGGAGATGAATTTGAAATGGACAGCGGAACCACACTCCTAGCGTTAAGTGACGCGAGTCTAAAGAATAGAAGTGTGTTGACTTTCGCGGTGTAATCTAGAGACGATACCGCGTCTGGGCTAAGGGTAAAGGCTAGAGGTTCCGTCACAGCTTCCATCTCGCCCGACCATGGCTGATTGAAACTTCTAAATCTGACGCCATGCTGACCGCCGGTTTGAGGATCCGAGGAGACGGGCTGGTAGGAATACGCCGTGTCAGTCGGACTAACACCCAGCCCTCCAAGCATCATAGCGGTTCCCCAGGAAAGGAGGAGCTCATCCATTCCAATTCCTGTGGCGGTTTGCACGTTTTCCCAACCGTTCAATAGCTCGTCTGCTTCATCACGCATAAGAAGCCTCGTCAGAATCTCCGTGCCAAACCTGTCAACAAGGTATCTGATGAAGAGATACCCCGCACCCCTTCTCGCCGGTATTGGGTTATCTTCATTCCCGCCTGGAAGGTAAACCCACGGTGCTAAATTAAGGAACTTTTCAGGGGACGTGAAGTTATTCGGTGGCTGAAAGCCGGCAAAATCTTCCGCGAAGTGGGAGAGCCCTTCATTCAGCCAGTACTCCTCCCACACCGGGGAACCTCCGTGCGCCTGCCAAAACCTTATACGATTCGCCGAATTTATTAGGTGCTGAAGCTCGTGCGCAACGACCGCGTTTACCGAGCTGGTAAATTCGTCCTGCGTGACAGTCCAGGATGCATCATAAGTGCCGTCGGGATCGGGAACCTGAACGTAAAGTACGTCCGCCCCGTTACTCTCCTCCGGAAAGTCATCCGGAAAGAAGTCCTTTTCACTGAAGAAACCTCCCACGCCACCGGGAAGCACATTTATCGCTGGCGTGAAAAGCACCAGTAGTTTGCCATCACCATCAGGATCGTAAATATCACCAAAAGTATTTATTTCCCGCGGAAGAATCACCGTTGCCAAGTTCTCCGCGATTTCACCTAAGGTCACGTCAGAAATTCCAGCCTCACCTGCGTCGGGAACTCGGTCATCCACCCACAACTCCGCACTTTCATTCTCAAAACGTAGAGTCGCCATCTTGTCTTCGGCAGAAGGGTCGAACGGAAAGCTGAAAACACGAGATTCTCCGACAGCACTCACTCGTCTGCGCACCACTCGTTCCCGTGACATCCGCTGGGCTATCCTCCCAAGTTCCGCTCCACTGTGCACGTCTCCAGAGTGCGCCGCCTCCGGAAAGCTCCCCCTGAAATCCACAATCGCTACATCACTTGCTATCCTGCTCACGCCCCTGTCACCATAGCTCACCTGTGCGGCATAGTCAGGTGGAACACTACCCTCGGAAACCTGAGACACACCGGTTAGCACGAGCGCATATTCCTCGCCACCTTCAGTTGAAAGAGTGAATTCCTCCTGCGCTACGACCTCTCCCAGGTCAACAACCTCTCCAATGCCCAGGCTGATGGGAGGTTCAGTTGCAACTTGAAAATCAATCGTAAGCGTGTCACTACCGAAATCATTTGTCACGGTCAAGGTAACCGGATAAGTATTTTGGATATCAGTGAGCGTTACCTGCGGGGTAGAGTCGGATGAACTTGACGGATTTCCAGCGCCGTCGAAGTTCCAGTCGTAAGTAAATTCAGGCGTGCCAACGACCTCAGCGGAAAAAGCCACGGTTTCGCCCGGCTTCCCGCTAAGCGGACTTATTGAGAGAATTTGCGGAGGAGCACTTTGTGACACCGTGTAAACGTCTGATTCCACTCCACCAACCCCAAGATTGTCAAACGGCTGGACCTTAACGAAGCTAAGAGTGGTTTCCAAGTCTGGGACGACGAACACTTTTCGGCCAACGCCAGCACCTTCGGAGAATGCAACTTCCGCTAGCAAATTGAACTGCCCCATCGGGTCGTTAGAGCCGAGAACCCGGTAACTTGCCACGGAGCTAAAGAAACCTTCAGCAAGGGGAGATATGTCCGCGATATTTATCACGCCGTTGCCATCCCCGTCTACAACTTCATCAACGGGGTCGTCCCACTCTCCAGTGGTTTGGTTCCTTGAGCGCAAGAAACGCTCCGCAAGGATGGAAATGTCTCCGATATTCGCGGTTCCGTCTTGGTTGTAATCTCCGCGGTTCCTGTAAGACCAGGTCAGCCCGATGGTTCCATCTCCATTATCCGTTATCACCAAGTCGCTCACCTTATTCGCCGAGCCAGTCGGAGGCTTTTGGGCTATTTTGGAACTCCCCCTCGCGGTAAGCAGACCCGCCAGCTCCGACTTGAGAGATGAAAAAACGCTGGCGTCTGCCTCCATTGATGGCTCCAGGTCAGACAGCGCCCTCAATATTGAGTAAACCTCTACCTCTTCTCTCGCATCCATCAAGGGTTCGTCAACTCCGCCTTTGGTCACGGAACGAAACGAAATCCCTTCCCTCGCACTTTTACCGCAAGAGGCAAATATGGCGATTCCCACTAAAAGGTAAAGTATTCTGATAGCAATTTTCAATTCAAACACCGCCTGCAATTAAATCTCAGTCATCAGGACCGATAAATACAATACCAGATTTTCGTAAAGGTGCAGTTGGTGGCAACTTGAGATCGCGGCTTTGGGAGTACCTAGGACTTGACCTGCTCTAATTTGATCTGTCCCTTTTTCACGACCGTAAGCCCATCCCTGGTATAATCGCCTTAGGGAGAGCGGAAAATGAAAGTTAAGGTAAATCTGGCATTAATAGCGGTAGTTTTCACGCTGGGGCTCGTCCTTTCAAACCAAATCTCCGCAAAGGTCATCTACCAGGCTGATTCCCTTTACTCCCGTATCCGTGTAGAAGACACTGGTGGGATACGAACGCTTTGGTTTAACAATGCTCCCCAGACTACGATGTCCCTTTCTGATCCCACTCGCGGCGCCCTTGAATACACGGAGTATTTCCATTCAGCCCACGCCTTTAAGCCAGGCATCAAGAAAGTGCTGGTTCTCGGACTTGGAGGTGGCTCCACTCCAAAGGCTTTTCTTACCCGATATCCGGAAGTCAACGTCACTACCGTTGAAATTGATCAGGCTGTCGTGAACGTGGCTAAGAATTACTTCTACCTGGCTGAAAGCAGTAGGCACCAAATCATCGTGGATGACGCCCGCAGGTTTCTTGCTCGTTCTAAAGCCACCTATGATGCCATATTCATTGACGCATATCTAGCGGATTACTATGGAGCCTACGTGCCCTTCCACTTGGCCACGAAGGAGTTCTTCCAGATCGTCCGCACCAGGCTCTCGCCCGGCGGTGTAGTTGCTTACAACGTGATTGGGCAAATCAACGGATGGAACTCCGCTTCACTCAACGCCATCTATAAGACTATGGCGAGCGTCTTTGGCGATTTGTACCTTTTTCCTGCGCGGACAATAAGAAACGTGGTCGTGGTGGGAGTAGCTGGCGGACTACCATCTCCCCAGACGCTCAAGGATAACGCACAGAAAGCGGACAAGGCTTACCCCAAATTGCCGATTAAAGTTAGTTCAATTATTTCCCGCGGATACGTTGGTAGGCTAAACGTCGCAGGGGCGCAGTTACTCACGGACGACTACGCACCCGTGGAGACTCTCTCCCTCTTCAGGTAGCAGAAGACTCAGTGGATGATTTTGGAAACAACAACACTAACCCGCCCATAAGCGCAAGCGCGACGGCAGTGAGGTAAAGGCTCCTCGTAACCGGCAAAAAACTGATGAGAAGTGGGACGGACAGCGTTCCGACTATGCTTCCGATGGTTGAAATGGCGTAGATTCTCCCTGCGACTTTCCCTATGTCTTCAATCTTCCTAGCTTCAAGCCGAATCACCACTGGAGAAGTCATAGCCACAGCACAGGACGGAAGCGAGAATATGACAAGCGTGGCGACTATCGGTGCAAGCCACTTGTTAATGTCCGAGTAAGATATCGCAATCGCAAGATCAAAGGCAAAGGCGCTGGAAATGACAACAAGAATCGCGGAAGCAAAGAGGACGAGCCCGAGAGTTAGACTATTCGGATACCTATCAACCAGACTACCGCCCAGGAAGTACCCACACGCCATGGCAAAGAGAAAAACGCCGATTACCGCTGACAAAACAAGAATAGAGGAACCGAACGCCGGTGTAAGCAGTCTTAGCCCCAGTAGCTCAAGGATTAGGAGCGCGCAACCTGCAGTGAATGCGGACAATTTCAGCATCAAGTCTCATTCTAGCACCCCCGCTAGCCAGAGGACTTCGTGCGGTGTAACATTAGGACGCCTGGCGGAGGCTCCAATGTATTACTCCAACTTGATTGCAAAGTATTACGACTTGATGCATAGCGACATCACCGAGGACATCAAGTTCTTTAGTGAGATGGCGAAGATTCACGGCGAGGGAGGAATTCTTGAGCTCGGCGTGGGAACTGGCAGGGTTGCCCTATCTCTCGCCAAGGACGGTCACTACGTTACCTGGCTTGATTCCTCCCCAGCAATGTTGGAAGTTCTTGAACTTAAAACCGCAATTCTGGATAAATGCGCTCGGGAACGCATTCACTCCGTCGTTGGAGATATGGCGGGGTTCTCTCTGGAGAGAAAGTTCACTCTCATTATCATCCCATTCAATGCCTTCCAGCATCTACTAACGCCTCTGCAACAGGAAAGTTGTTTCACGAGCGTGAAGCACCACCTTGCGGTTGGCGGTCGGTTCATAGTCACGATGTTTAACCCAGACATCTGGTTGATCGCGGATAGGTCAAGAAATTCCGAAAGAAGATTTTGCGCGGAGAGAATTGAAGAATCAAGCGGTGAGGTTATACGCCACTACGAGGAGCTATCCTACGATATCCCCGAGCAGACCTTTAGCACTAGATTCACATTTGAAAGGTGGAGCTCTGACGGAAAGCTTATTTCAACGGAGGTGGAAACCTTCCGTTTCCGCTGGAACTTCAGATACGAGATGGAGCATCTACTACGAATCTGCGGTTTTGAGGTTGAAGCCATTTTCGGAAATTACGAAAGAGCACCGTTCCCGCAGGCTAAGGATTTCCTCATTTTCGTTTGCACCCATTCCGCCAGAAAGTGAACATTCTACAGGACATTCCAGTGTTAAAATTGGATCAATGAGCTGGCTCAGGCAGATTGTAGAAGTGATCTGCTCCGAAGAAACCCACGGAACGACAGACCACAAACAACTTGAAGAGGCTCTTTATTTAAGCCTGCTCGGTGCGGGAGGCGTTTCTCCGAACCCAATGGTCGCCGCGATAATCGTAAAGGGTGGCGAGAGCGTCGGCTTCGGAATACATCGGAATTTCGGGAAGGAACACGCGGAGGCCCTTGCCATTCAGCAGGCGAGGGATTCAGCAAAGGATGCTGACGTATACGTGAACCTTGAGCCATGCGACCATTACGGCAATCAGCCTCCTTGCACAAAGGCGCTGATTGAAGCCCAGGTCAAGACCACTATATTCGGTGGGCTAGACCCGAATCCATTGACTTTTAACCGAGCGGTAACCACCCTCAGTAAGGCGGGGGTTGAGGTGAAAGGCCCACTTATGCCGATAGCCTCTGCACGGCTAAATGATGCTTATTACTTCAATCAAGTATCAGGGCGTCCTTTCGTCTGCCTGAAGCTTGCCTTATCTCTTGACGGTAAGTTAGCCCTATCAAACAGAGATTCTATGTGGATTAGTGGAAAGATCAGCAGGGGATACGCTCACTTCCTCAGGCTCGCTTATGATGCGGTGATCGTTGGGATAGGAACGGTGGCAACGGATAATCCAAGACTTACCGTCAGAAGACCAATACTGCAGGCGTTCGTAGGCGAAGATATAGATAGAATGAGGATAAGAAACCCTGCCAGGGTGATACTTGACCCTGACTTTACTCTGCTTGAGAAATTCGACCTGAACGAGGAAATTGAAAGGGGATTCGCGATCGCCAGGAACTCAAATGAGCCTGACCTCGGTTCGGGAAATACTCGACCCCCGCTAGATAAAATGGTCAAGCCTCCCTTGAACATTCTTGTTAAAGTTCCTCCGGTTAGGGAGGGCATTCCGTGGCTAATCATCGCGGGACGCGAGGAAAAAGCAAGAGGGATTTCGGGCTTACCTGAAGGTGTGGAAATTCTCCCTCTTTCGGGGAATAAACGCGAGATTGCCTTTGAAGACCTTTGGAAGAAGCTCGCTAGCTTCGGAGTATTTTCTATGCTCGTTGAAGGAGGAGCAGGCTTAGCCAAAAGACTCATTTCACAGAGAGCCTTAACAAGGCTTGATGCGGTTATAGCACCTCTCGTCCTCGGCGAGGACGGATTGGGCTTTTCGCCTGCTCTCCAATTCGTCAGAATTGAGGACGCCATGAAGCTTCACTACCCGATTTCTCTCAAGCTGGGTAGGGACACACTTATTTGCGGGTACACTTCGGACTGGCTAACTCCGATTATGAAGAAGGGCAAATGCTGAAAACCATTCTTGGGCTTATAGTCGCTGGTGTTATCGCCACTGCGCTCGGGGTAGCTGGCATAATAGGTATACTCAAAGCGATTCCTGATGAGAAGGTGGAAAATATCGCTGGTGCTCCCTTAATCTTAATCCTCCCAGTTTACGTTGAAGGCAGTCCAAGGGAGGCACCACGAAAGGCATTGCTTGATGAAGCAGTTAACCAACTTAGGTTACATCTATCAGTCAACTACGAAATTGGGGAGAAAATAACGATTCCCGAATTCTTCTTGGACGATGAACGAATACAGGTGAATGCGCAGTCTGCACTTAACGCTCTGGGTGCGCGTTTTAGAAAGTCAAACGCCTTCCGCATTTTGTTCATTACGGGAGAAGACATTTTCCTGCCGGGTTACAATTTTATTTTTGGGCTAGCGCAACCAGGAGGAAAGATTGCCATCGTCTCGGACGCGCGGATGAGTGGAGAAACTCCAGCAAACCACCGCAAGGAGCCGAACCCGACTCACGTTAGAAGGTTGGCGAAAGTTATGCTCCATGAACTTGGACATACGTTTCTACTTCGCCACAGCGAAGATGAAAGAAGCGTTATGAGATTCCACAATAACCTTAAGGAGCTTGATGAAACGGGAGACAGGTTCTTACCGGCGGATAAGGAGAATATCTCCTTAAGGTTTCAATACTTGGCGGATTTCCTGAAATGAGGAAGGTGACGGAGAATCCGCGCTCCATTGATTCAAGGCCTGTAACGTCAAGTCTTGTATTATTTTAGCCTGCCCACTGTTCGTCTCTTCGGTATGCTAAAATTTTTAAGTTTAAGGCAAAGGAGAAACCTACTGAAAATGGAATTACCTGAAATCTCAGCTGAAATCCGCACCGGACTAGGAAAGGAGAAGGCCGCCAAACTTCGCCAAGCGGGAAAAATACCTGCGGTAGCTTATGGGCCTGGGCTAACAGAACCATTACATCTCGCGCTCCCCCGCCGAATGGCGAAGAAGCTTCTGACCCAGGTAACGCCGAAGGATGAAGTCAGCCTAAAAGTTGACGACAAGCGGATAAAAGCCTTCGTCAAAGACGTACAAGTAGATGTTATGAGCGGTGAACTACTCCACCTTGATTTCTTCGTCGGAGCGACCCTAAGGTAGACCTACAAGAGTGGAAACCACCAGAAAAACTGAGGAGCGCAGGAGGAAACTACCCTTAGTCCTGGATTTCTTGAGGCGTGTTGGTGCCCGGACCTCCCCAGTTGAGCAATTGGAAGAGGATCTATTCCGCATGCGAGAGGGTTTTGAACGCTTCCACGTATCTCCCGTTGAAACGGAAGCTCCCAAAAAGACTTTCGGCGAGGGACGAGGTGAACCACAGCGTAAACTACGCTTCTTTGACGCAAGCATTCAAAGGACCCAGCTGGTTGGTCATTTTCTACACGAGGGATTTGAAATACCCATCCACTATTCAATCATAGGTTCTCTGATTCTTGAGCGGAAAGGAAGGCATTTTCGAGTGTGGGATGAGCCAGTAACCACCGAGTGTATCATCGGACCCACCAAGTTTATGGAGGGCGGTGAAGCGCTTGCTAAGGAGTTTTCTGGCAAGAATGGCGTTTCCTTTATTGATAGCGGAGCGATTGACTTAGACTACACCCAGCTTCGGATTACCGCGGTTAACACCGCCAGGAGAATCAAGTGGAAGCTTAGAAGCGACCTCATTGAACGGTGGAAAGACGCTCAGGAAGGAGCAGGCGAGCTTTTGCTAGTCAACGATAGTATCCTTCACTTGGACAACTCAAAGCTCTCAGAGAACGTCGCGGGTCTAGTGAAAATGACCTACGTTCCGTTTAAGGGCAGGGAGGAACTACCAAACTTCTTGGTAATTCCGGCGTATCAGCGTGGCCCATTATTGAGAATTGAAGAACCGGAGCGTTCTGAAACGATAAAGTTTTCCTGGTTTCTAAGGCTAAGAGAAGCACCTTCCGCGGAACCCGAGTTTGGCCTGGTTCGTGTTGAAGTCTGCGCTGAGAACGAAGCAGGTGCGATAGCACAGGCTAACGAGCTTTCGGAAACGATTGCCAGAGAACGCCTGCCAGTCACTTATCCCGCGATCAACTGGGACAAGCTCATTTTCCCCCACAAACTAGCGGAGCAGTACGTTGAAAGCCTTTTCCCTACTAGAGAAACCGTCAGGGCGTTCTTCAAGTTCGCTTGATGCTTCTTACCTGAGAGACAAGATTCGTTACTAATGCTAGAATCTTAATTGAGCGAGCTTTCAATGCTTCCTCATAGAGTAAAACCCTTAACCGGGGAGATGGAAAATGGAAGAAATTAAAGGCCTTTGCAAGTATCCTGAGTTTGTGAACTTTGATTACGGTCCCATCGGTAAGTCAACTTCCACTAAGGACCAACTCAACACCGCGACGGATTTCTACTTTTGGATCGCCGAAGGGGTCGAATCCTTGGAGCTTGGAAACATAGTTGCCGCGATCGCGGAAAATGGGCACATTACATTCGGATTTGTAACGGAGCTGAGAACCATTATGGATGTTGAAAGCTTCCTGTCCGACTACATTTCCCACAACTTCGGCGACCCGCATATTCTGCCTGCTTCAGACGCCGCTGAAATGGTTGTGGCGAAGTGCAACATAATCAAATCCACGACTGAGCGGGTTCGCCCAATCGGGCGCGCCGTCGTTTATTACGCTTCTGAGCAGGGCGTGGCGTGGAGCCTCGGTATGCTTGACTACGCGCAGAAGGGGCAGGGCGTGCCAATAGGCGTTATGGAGAATGGAGACGGAACCCTAATCCCGATATTTCTTGATGATGAGTTTCTCATCGGTCCTGAGGGTAGCCATTTGAACATGAGTGGAATTTCGGGTCTTGCCACCAAAACTTCGTTGGTGGAATTCCTTCTCAAATCAATGCTGGATACTATGACCAAAAGTCAGCGAAGGAGGGTCGCCGCGGTTTTCTTCAACGTCAAGGGCAAGGACATGCTTTATCTGGACAAGCCAAATCCCCAGTACACGGAGGAAGACCCATATACCGACAAGTGCAGAAGGATGTACGAGAAGCTTGGGGTTGCGCTTGAACCCTTTGAGAATGTTCGCATATTCGCCCCTTACGACCGCAAGTACGAAGGACACACGAAGAGCTTCAGGAGGGACGGGAAGGTGGAGCACTTCATCTGGGAATTACCGGAAATCGTTGAGGACATCCCAACGCTCTTTTCGGAGGAAGAGTGGGACGAGGCAGTGGAGGCGGTATGGGTAGACGTTCGCGACCAGATTGAACGTCAGCCGATCCGAAGTTACGACGAGCTCCTAGAATACCTTTACGAGGAACGTAGAGTGCTTTCCAACGCAAACATTACCCATTGGCATGGGCACGAAAAGCAGGTTTTCTATAAGTGCGCGAAGAACCTGGACGCGCTGGCTGGGCTTTATGATGGCTTGATCTGCGTGGGAGGGGTGGACGAGGTTGATATACCATTGCACGATCTTCACAACGGCAGCATTTTCGTCGTTGATATCCAGTCCCTCAACGATCGGGGACAGATGATGGTTTTTAACAAGATTATGAAGCGCGTCTACAAAATCCTACTTGACAAGAACATAAAGAAAGACTTTGATACGGTGGTCTTCTTTGTGGACGAGCTGAACAAATTCGCTCCTAGGGATCCATCCATCCGAGCGCCTATCAAGCAAAGTTTGATTGAGATTTGCGCCCGCGGAAGAAGCCTCGGTATTTCTCTCTTCGGGGTTGAACAATTTATGAGCCAGGTGGACAGGCAAGTAGTGGATAACTCTGCCACGATAATTTATGGAAGAACCGGACCTGCGGAACTTATGACCGTTGAGTACAACTGGCTGGATACAGACGTTAGAAATAGGCTTACGAGCATCCCTCGTGGGACGTTTTTGCTGAAGCACGCGAAGTTCGTTCAGCCGATATTCTGCAAGTTCCCATACCCGCCCTGCGTCCCAGGTGACCAGTTTGAGGAGGAAGCGATTGCTGTAAAGAGGGAAGTAGCCGCAGCCCTCACCTACAAACGAGACGTCTAAGAGTCGTGGAGACCCAGATTGGGCTCTTCTCATGGGCCTCGCTTGAGATTTGCAACTCGCTCAAGTCCCTACCAGCCAAAGCCTGACCATAGGAATGGGATGGTTGGAGTTCCGTCACCTCCTAATGATCTTCATCTTCGGATCAAGAACGTCACGAAGACCATCCCCAAATAGGTTGAATCCCAGAACCGTTAGCGCTAGCGCGAGTCCTGGGAACACTCCCCACCACGGCATATCAAGGAGATTACCGCGCGCCTCCGCCAGCATGTTCCCCCAACTCGGCGCAGGCGGTTGAATACCTATTCCAAGAAAACTTAAGCCAGCCTCGGCGAGAATATTCTCTGCAACCGCCAGCGTCCCAAGAACTATTATCGGTGCCAGGCAATTGGGTAAGAGGTGAACGACAATAATCCTTGCGGGCGATGCACCTATGGACCGCGCCGCCTCAACGAATTCCTGCTCCTTCAAGGATAATATCTGACCACGAATTACCCGCGCCACACCAGTCCATCCAGTAAAACCAAGCGCTATGAAAAGCGCCCACAGCCCAGGTTGCCGAAACGTGGCAAGTATAACGATAGCCAAGAGTATAGAAGGAAACGCAAAAAAAGTGTCGGTCAGCCGCATAAGCAACGAATCCACGAATCCACCGTAATACCCAGCTAGACTACCAACGACTATGCCGATGGCAAGCGCGATTAGTGTCGCCACTACTCCCACGAGCAAAGATACGCGCGCACCGTATACAATGCGGGAAACAATGTCCCTGCCGTGCCAATCGGTGCCTAGAAGAAACAACTGCGCCGTAATCGGCTGACCCGTCGCTGGGTCTATAAGGACTTGTCCCTCCCGATCAACAGGTGGAGAGTAGGGCTCAAGCCGCGGCGGTAGCTTGGTGAAGGCGCGATATTGCTCAACAGGGTCGTGTGGGGAGAGAAGCGGAGCCAAGATGGCTGTGAGAACGAATACAAGCACAATGAGCATCCCTATGAACGAGGCTTTGTGCCGTGCAAGCTTTCTCAAGAATGACAACATCTTAAGCGTAACGAATCCGTGGGTCTATCCACGCATAAATTATGTCAACAATGAGGTTGACGGTAACGAAGGTCAACGCGAAGACTGTGACACCTCCAAGAATTACCGGGAAATCCCTCTGTGCGATCGCGTCAACCATAGCTCTACCGAGCCCCGGCCAGGAGAAGACCGTCTCCGTAAGAACCGCCCCGGTTAAAAGCATAGCGAACATATTGCCGATCACGGTAATTATCGGAATGAGTGCGTTTTTTAAGCCGTGCTTCAAGATGACCATCCTTGGTGGAAGCCCTTTGGCGCGGGCGGTCCTAATGTAATCTGCACTCATTACTTCAAGCATTGAACTTCTCGTAATGCGCGCGATTATCGCCATTGGAACGGTCGCCAGGGTTAGCGACGGCAGTATCAAGTGCCTCATGTTTAGAAACCATGCCTGCCCGTATTCGCTCATCCCCGACACCGGTAGAAGACGAAGGTAACCGCCGAAAATGAGTTGAAGCATTAGTCCAAGCCAGAATACTGGTATTGAAACTCCGAGAACCGCAAAGAGCATAACTAGATAATCAAGGATTGAACGTGGGCGTATGGATGCGATAATTCCAGCAAGCATCCCCACAAAAGTCGCCAGCAGCATAGCGAAGGCAGACAGGTATAGAGTATTGCCAAACTTCTGCCTCAAAAGCTCAGTTACCGGCATTCGCTTTTGGTAGGAATAGCCTAAATCCCCGGTTGAGAGGCCCTTCAGAAAGATTAAGTACTGAACGACCAGAGGTTTGTCCAGTCCAAGCTCCGTCCTCAACTGCTCCGCGATTACGGGATCGTAGCGCTGACCCATAAGAACTTGAATCGGGTCTCCCGGTGCAACGTGAACAACTGTAAAAGTCACCAGCGTTATACCTATGAGAACCGGGATTAGCTGGAGTATTCGTTTGAAAACGTAACTCAGCATACGTCAGTCTGCACTAATTCTACTTTTCAAAATAAACTCTTTCCATAGGCGAGTTGTTTAGCTGAGGCGTTCTATCCATTGCGGTGATCTTGAGACCTTTTACGTAGGGCTGGACCAGAGTAAAGTTCTTTCTCCAGTATAGCAGGAGCCACGGAGCGGCGGAAAGGGCAATGTCCTCCGCCTTCCCGTATAGGTACTTGCGATTTTCCACGTTGACCGTTCTCCTGGCGTCTCTCACAAACTTATCAAACTGGGGATGGGAGAATCTGGTAATGTTACCAGGAGCACCTGCCTGAGTCGATTCCAAGAGCACGAATAGCCAGTTGTCAGGGTCGGGATAATCAGTAAGCCAAGTATTTTGGTGAAAGGTCAGCTCTCCCGCATAAACACGATCCAAGAAGGTTCCCCAGTCGTTCTGCTCAATGCGCACTTTAATACCTATCTTCCTCAGGTCTTCCTGGACAGCCTGAGCCACCTGCCTGCTAAGTTGTTGCTGATCAATCGTAAGTGTCACCTCTGGAAACCCGATGCCGTCAGGGTAACCAGCCATATTAAGGTAGCTCTTAGCCTTCTGGGGATCGTAGGGATAACCCTCGCTAGCATCCTTGAAGTAAAACATCCCTGCCGGGACATAGGTTTTCTGTATCTCTCCCCTGCCTTCAAGAATGTTCTCCACGACTGACTGCTTGTGAACCGCGTGGTTAAAGGCTAGCCTAACGAGCTTGTTATCAAATGGAGGCTTTGTAACGTTGAACCCGTAGCAATACATATCCATCGCGGAGACGCCCTGAAGCATTCCGCTCAACTCAGGCTTCTGCATAACTTCCCCCATTTTACCGAACGGAATATCCGAATGTTCAAGGTCGCCATTTAGAAACGCTTGATACCGCGTGTTTTCATCGGGTATCACTCTGAAGACGATAGCGTTGATTCTCGGCTCACCGTTCCAGTAGCCTTTGTTTGAATGAACGACAATCTCATTGTCCTTTTGCCAGCTTCCAAAAACGAAGGGACCCGAGCCTACCGGCTTTTGTCCAAAGGCTTCCTCGTCCAATGCCACAACCTCTCTTGGGACAACCGCAAAATTCACCATCGCGAGAACCGACAAGAACGGCGCATAAACCTCCTTCAAGGTGATCTTGACCGTTTTCTCATCAGGTGCCTCAATTCCATCCACTGAATCGTTCCTGCCCAAGAAGTATTCCTCCGCACCTAGAACAGGAAAGAGCATCTGAGCGCGTTCGCTCTTAGTATTTGGGTCAAGCACGCGCTTGAGACTGTAGACAAAGTCGCTCGCCTTCACCTCCCTGCCATTATGAAACTTCACTCCTTTGCGCAGGTAGAACTTGTAGGTCAACCCATCGTCACTAATGTCCCAATTCTCAGCAATTGAGGGGATTATTTCCAGCTCCGGGGAGAACTTGACCAATCCTTCAAAGATCCTTCTAGCCACCGTATCGCTGATGGTGTCAGTTACGTGGGCAGGATCCAATGTCGGGGGATCCGCAGGCAAAGGAAATCTATACACGGTTTCCTTTGCGGGCTCAGGCGGGAACTTCGTTTCGGGTGTGCTCGCTTCCTCAGTTTTCGGTGACGGGCACCCGACCAAAACCAATACGGTTAAAAAACTACTGAATTTTAACGCCAACCTAGTAGACATTTTCAACTCCTCATAAAGAACTAACCGACCTCTGCACTATCCAGCACCTTTCTCCCTAACTATGAAAACTTTGTGAAAATCCACATTGGGCAGGCTCGCGTCCACATCCATTCCAGAAAGCTTCACGCCTTTTACGCTTGGCTTAATGAGCACGTTGTTAACCTGCGTAAATAGGAAAAGCCATGGAGCCTCCTCAAGGGCGATTCGCTCCGCCTGCCAGTACAACAACCTACGTTTTTCTTTGTTCCGCTCCGAGCGAGCCTCCCTAACAAGCCTATCAAACTCATCATTCTTGAACCTAGCCCAGTTCCCCAGAGCACCCAGATTCTCAGACGACAACAACTGCCATAGGAAGTTGTCCGGATCGGGGAAGTCTGCGACCCAACCGCTTCTGCCGAAAACAAAATTGCCGTTTTGCATCGTATCTAGAAACGTTGCCCATTCAAGCACCCTTGGCCTAATTCTTAGCGAAATATCCTCAAGAAAGGATTCAATCTGGGTGGCGATGGCGGGATACTCCGCAAACGCGTTATATAACATTTCAATCTCATCCAAGAACATCCCCTGCGGGTGTCCCGCCTTATCAAGAAGCTCCACCGCCTCGTCAACGTCGTAGGTATACCTCGGCTTGTAGCGATTTTCCGGGTTATACCATTCCCCAAGGGCGGGCGGAATAATGCCCACAAAGGGTTGATACCTGTCCTCAAGGATTACTCTGGAAATATACTCCCTATCAATCGCGTAATTGAGCGCCTGCCTGAGAGCTTTCTTGCTTTCAAAAAGGAAGTCTTTGAAGGGCGGTTTTTCCAGGTTGAAGGCGTAGAACTGTATCACTAGCAAGGGTTGGCGGTGTAGTTCCTTAGACAGAGTCGGGTCTCTTTTGATGGCATTCAATGCCCCAACAGGAATTCCCGTAGCATCAATTTCGTCATTCTTGTATGCCTCCAGCTGAGTTGAGAGGTCAGGGATAACTTTGTAAATGATGCTGTTAAGCCTTGGCGGACCCAGAAAGTAATCCTGATTCGCAACAAGGCGAATGTATGAATCAGGGACCCACTCCGCCAGCTTGAAGGGACCGCTCCCTACTGGGTTTTTTTGGAAGCTTCCTTTCACTTGCCCCTCTCTCGCTTCCACTTCCTCCTTCGGAACCACTGCGAAGTTGATCATAGCAAGAGACGAGAGAAAGGGTATGTAGGGTCTCTCCAACTCAATCTCCAGTTCGCTCTCCGAAAGGGCGCGCACCCCGGCAAGATTATTTGCCTTCCCGTCCCTAAATTCCCTGTATCCGACGACGTCCACCAAGAGGGTTGCTCGCTCGCTAGCATACTTTGGGTCTGCTAAGCGGTTAAAGGAGAAAACGAAGTCCTCCGCCTTAACCTCCCTTCCATTGTGGAACTTCGCCCCCTTTCTTAGCCAGAACTTGAAGATCAGTCCATCCTCAGAAACCTCCCAACGTTCAGCCAAGTCAGGAACCAGAGCCAAGTTTGCGTCAAAGCGAACGAGTGTAGAGAATATTTGGCGCGCCGCGGAACCACTTCTCACGTCAATTATATGAATAGGGTCAAGGGTAGGAATATCGGAATTTAGAGGCAATCGCAAATACCCGCCATCTCCGCTTTGACCGTTTCCAGTATCGAGGGAATTCCTAGGAGCGCAAGTCTGCAACAAGAAGAAAAGAACCACTAGTAGAGTCAGGAGCAAGATTACGACCTTGGGTGAGAACTCGCGGGCACTTGAACGTGAGGCGTATCTGAGCACAGCTGCTCATTATAACATCGGGCTCTCCGGGATGGATCTGCGAGATAAGAGCCCTACCGCATCCTTCCTCGCTTCATTCACGGGTAGCTCGCAGGTGATTATCCCGTTAAGGGTATATAATCATTTATAGAAGGGAACCTAAGCTCCTCCCAGGTGAACTTCTCAAAGTATTATTAGGAGATAGAACCTAACTTGACCGTTGAACTGTTAACAAAAGAGGGTGATAAGGCGCGAGTCAAAGCAACCTTCACCTCGGATGAGGTTAAGGAAGAATTCTCCCGTGAACTTAAAAAGCTCACAAAGAGAATAATCGTGCCGGGATTCCGAAAGGGAAAAGCGCCGAAGGAACTCCTTCTAAACAGGATTTCAGCGGAGGAACTTGCGGAAACTGTCCGCGATAACCTTAGAGAATCTGCCATTAGGCAGGCACTTCAGGAATTTGACCTTGAGTTGAGGGGACGGAGGGTTGAGTTTCTGGATGGGGAACTCCCCGTGAATGAGAGTGCCTTTGAAATGGAATTTGAGCTTCCGATTATCCCGAGAGTGGTCCTTCCGGACTACGCATCATTCAGAGTCCCCGTAAAGAAGGTAATCCCCACTCGGGAAATGAAGGACGAATACAAGAACAGGCTGCGGGAGAGATTCGCAGAGTTAGTGGATAAACCTGGAAAGGTTGAACTTGGAGATGCAGTAACTTACGATCTGAAAACTTACTTTGCGGATACGATGGAAGAGGCTCCCCTTTCTGGCTCCAATATCCTTTACGTCACTGGTGGCGAGGACAACCTACCTGGTTATGATGAACACTTGATTGGTAAAGGGATAGGAGATGAGGTGGAGTTCAATTACCTCATGCCTGAGGACTTTTCCGAACCGAGTGTTGCGGGGAAGAAGTTGCTCTTTAGGCTCAATATCAAGCATCTGCAACTTAGGATAGTCCCGGAGCTTAACGAAGATTTCGTTCGGGAACATTTCAAAATGGACAATATGCGGGAGTTTGAAAAGTACCTGGAGGAAACGCTGATTGACCAAATTGAAAAGGAAGAGGAAAGGCAAAAAGCAATCATAGCCTTAGAGCAAGTCGTTTCAAGAATGGAAGCGAACGTCTCAGAGGAGCTCATCAAGGAAGAGGTTGACTCCCTCATTTCCGCACAGGACAGAAGGCTTAGGCATCAGGGAAAATCGCTGGAGGAAGTGCTGGAAGCGGAGAACAAGACCCTAGAAGCCTACAGAGAAGAACTGAAAGCACCCGCACTGAGGAGAATAAAGGAGTTCCTAGCCATTCGCCAGATCGCCAAAGAAAATGAGATAAGTGCGGAAAGTCGCGAGATCGCCAGTTACGCGTCCGCAGTAGCAAGAAGGCATAACCTGAGCAAAGCACAGCTTACTAAGCTCCTAAAGGACAGGGAGTTCCTAAACGACCTAACTGCGGACGTTCTAAGGGATAAAGTTGTTAAGCACCTGCTTCAGAGGATAACTTTTTTTTACGAAGGGGAGGAAACTCCCAAGCCTGATTGAACGACCAGCTATTACATATTCCCGTTTAGAGTAAAATATGGAATCAGGAGGAGAATATGCCATTTTTCATCCCATACGTGATTGAACAGTCCGCCTACGGCGAGCGTGCATACGACATTTACTCCAGGCTTCTGAAGGACAGAATCGTCTTCATAGGCACGGAAATTGACGACCAGGTAGCCAACGCGGTTGTCGCCCAGCTTTTGTTCCTTGAAAAGGAAGACCCAAGCAAAGACATTGACATTTATGTAAATAGCCCTGGCGGAAGCGTCATTGACGGACTTTCCATTTACGATACGATGCAGTTAATAAAACCCGACGTAAGCACCATCTGCGTCGGTTTCGCCGCGTCAATGGCGGCGATAATCCTGGCTGGTGGAACCAGAGGAAAGAGATTCGCCCTCCCGAATTCAAGAATAATGATTCATCAAGCAGGCGGTGGATTCAGAGGACCGGCTGCTGACGTTGAGATTTACGCCAAGGAAGTTCTGGGTGCCAGGGATAAGCTTTACCAGCTTCTTTCAAAACACACCGGCAAGAACATTGAGCAGATAAAGAAAGACGCGGACCGCGACAGATTCTTTGACCCGAACGAAGCAAAGGATTATGGAATCATTGACGAAGTAATATTCGGTGGAAAGCTTTCAAGACCAGAATCGGGAGGAGCGGAAGAGGAAAAGGAAGAAAAAGCGAAGAAGTCAAAGTGATAACCTGGTTGACGCCCCAATAGTTTGCGGTAGTTAGTCGTCGGTTTTCCGTTCCGCACCGACGCGCTTCCCCTAATAATCGTTGGAGAGCCAGAAGGAAAGTCCCTCAAGATAAAGGGACTTAATGTCCTGGACATCAAGGTTGACAAGCGGGGAGCTTTCATTTCCGACACACAGACTGAAAAGCCCACCTCCAACCCTTCCAATGGGCATAAGCGGGAGGCTTCTCCTTTGCGCAAGCCCAAAGACCCGCTGGAAGTTTTCTTCCCTACACGTCCCAACCACGCCAATTGTCGGATACCCAAATAAAATCTGAAAGGGATCTGAATTAGCCAAGAGTTCATATGGGAGCTCAATCCTCGCCCCTTTGCCCGCAATCGCGCATTCAATAAGCGCCATCAACAAACCTGAACTATTAACATCGTGCAAGGACTCGATTAGCCCCAAGGCATTGGCTTCCAGAACAAATTGCTTTATATTCAGCAGTAGATTGAAATCCACGTCCTTCAGCCAACCGCCAAGATTTCCCAAAACGTCAACTAATAAGCCGGAGCCAAAAAGGTTAAAATCACCGCTCGCAAGAAGAAACACTGTATCGCCTTCCGTCCACGCAATTTTAAGGGCGCGGTTCGCGTCATTCAGCACGCCCAGCATTCCAATCACAGGCGTTGGCATCACCCGCGCTCCAGCAGTCTCGTTGTAAAATGATACGTTGCCGGAAACGACAGGAGTTGAAAGTGCCCTGCTCGCTTGAACCATTCCATCAACTGTTCCGGCGAAACTCGCCATGACCTCGGGAATCTCGGGGCTTGCAAAATTCAGACAGTTGGTATAGGCAATAGGCTCCGCACCCGTGCACAAAACGTTTAGATAGGCTTCCTTGATCGCGTGAACTCCACCCAAGAACGGGTCAATCGCGACCAGATGTCCAGGCCCATCCGTAGAGATTGAAAGTCCTTCCTTGTAACCTTTTAGCCTTAGCACGGATGCGTCTGCGGTTTCCGCATCCGCTATCGTGTTTATCTGAACCTGCCTGTCATAATGCTCCCAAACGATTTTCCTGCTTAACGAGTTCGGATGTGCCATAAGCTGACACAACGCTCGCTCGTATTCATTTCTGCATCGCAAGCAGGCGGGAAACTGGGACGGCAACTTTCTTTCCGAGAGTTCGGAAACCAGAATCTTGTGGCTGGGTAACGTTTTTGAGTTGGGCGACCTGTAACTCTGCTCGCGCGTAAGAACCGGCGCGCCCTCAACAAGAACGTCCACGGGCAGGCGGGCAACTTCGGTTTCCCCTAGCCAAACGTTCACCACCCTTTCACCAATTACCTCTCCAATGACCGTAGCGTCAAGGTCCCAATTCCTAAATTGCCTGTAAACGTCCTCTATCCCTTCCTCATCAAGCACCATCAGCATCCTCTCCTGGGATTCAGAAAGCATTGTCTCGTAGGGAGTAAGGGATTTGGCGCGCAGGGGGACATTTTCAAGGTTAATGCTAACCCCAACTCCTCCCCTGGAAGCCATTTCTGAAGCGCTACTCGTTAGACCCGCCGCCCCTAAGTCCTGGACGCCAATTAGCGCGGGATGATTCCTGAGAGCAAGGGTCGCCTCCAACAAACACTTCTCCAAGAACGGGTCGCCGATCTGGACCGCTGGACGCAAAAGATGCACGTCCTCCGCCAACCCCACTGACGCAAAAGTCGCACCTTGAATACCGTCCCGACCAGTCTTTGCTCCAACTAGAACGAGCTTGCTCCCCGGCTTCTTTGCGGATGCCCTGATGATCTCACCTGGCTTAACAATTCCTAGACACAGACCATTCATAAGTGGATTCAAGGAATAGCTCTCGTGAAAGACCAGTTCGCCACCAACGGTTGGAATTCCGATACAGTTGCCGTAAAAGGCTATGCCCGCAGTCACCCCAGAAAGAAGGTAACGGTTCCTTGAAACCGTCTTCTTGTCAACCTTCTGATCGTAATAGCGGGTAATGGGACCAAAACGGAGCGGGTCTAGTATAGCCAACGGGCGGGCTCCCATAGCGAAAACATCCCGGATGATTCCCCCAACGCCAGTCGCCGCGCCGTGAAACGGTTCAACAGCGGAGGGATGGTTGTGGCTCTCAATCTTGAAAACCGCCGCAAGATCATCGTTTACGCGCACTACACCAGCATTCTCACCGGGACCCTGCAGGACGCGGTCACCCTCGGTTGGAAGCTTTTTCAGGTGCGCTTTGCTGGATTTGTAACCGCAGTGCTCACTCCAAAGCGCGCCCACCATTCCCATCTCTACCAGGTTCGGATACCGGCCAAGCATCCCCACAAGACGCGAAAACTCATCACGCGTCAAGCCAACACGAAAGAGCGTCTCATTGTCAGGATTCTCAATCCGCTTCAGTTCTTCCAAAGTTTCACCCTTTAACGGAGAAAAACAAGGATTATACTAGCATTGACCGTAAAGCAAGATTGGTGGAAACCCTCCATACAAGTCATCTGGAACCAAACCGCAAATAACTTCCCATCCCCTAATGCTGAATTCCAGCGCGTCCGAGAGTGTTGGTCAGAAATGACTTCAAGTGCCCGATTTAGCGCCGTTTTGAAACGATGGACAAACAAGGAAATGAACACGTCTTGCACCCGCGCTCCATAGAAACTCGTCACAAGACCTCGTAAGCATCACCTATCCGTTTCATTCAGGCTGGTTTTGAAGCCCTCTTGCACTAGGTCGTGGAGGTGAACCATTCCCACAGGCTTACCTTCACGATTCACTACTGGCAAAAGGAATATCGGGCGTGGCTTGTGATTTTCCATTACCTCAAGAGCGGTTGACGCGAGCACGTCTTCAGCTATCATCGTCGGCGTCTTCGTCATAATTTCGGAAACGCAAGTATTCATAAGCTCATCAACCGTTCCACGCCATCTCTCCATCAGCCTGCGGACATCTCCGTCAGTTATTATGCCCACTAGCTTACCCTTATCGTCAATTATGCTAACTCCACCAAGCATAAACTTCGTGATGGCGGTTAGAGCTTCGCGGAACGTCGCGGTTTCAGGAATGCAAGGGTTAGTTGCATCACCTTTTAGAAGGTCCGATACACGCAGGGTCAAACGTTTCCCCAACATCCCCCGCGGATGGATGAAGGCGTATTCCTCCTTGCGAAATTCCTTCAAACGCATTATTACCACCGTCAGCGCGTCAAGAAGCGCGAGGGAAGTGAGCGCGGACGCGGTTGGTATTAGATTATCAGGGTCGGATTCCTTTACGTCACCAATCCACAGATGCACGTCCGCCCGCCTCGCGATGGTTGAATCAGGATTTGCTGTAACTGCAATTACCGGTACACCTATCTTCTTTAGAGGAGGAAGAAGATCAATTATCTCAGCGGTCTCTCCTGAATTGCTAATCACGATAAGAAGGTCGCCTTTTCCAACGATCCCTAGGTCGCCGTGAAAGCCCTCAGCCGGATGGAGAAAACCTGAAAGGGTTCCAATACTGGTAAAGGTGGAAGCGCACTTCTGCGCGATATAACCGCTCTTGCCCATCCCTGTGAAGATTACACGCCCCTTGGTCATCAAAACTTGCTTGGCAGCCCTGACGAACTCATCCCCAAGGTTCTCAAGAAGCCCTGCAACGCACGCACTCTCGTGTTTTATTACGCTCGCGGCGAGCTCCTGAATATCTTTCGCGTTAAGGTCTTCCTCCATACGACGCTAATTATATAGGCTCTTGTGCTCACGTTGATATAATCTCGCCAATGGCGGAGCGGGGGCTGGTAAGCGTCGTTATTGTAAATTTCCGGACAGAGCGGTACCTAAGGGACTGCCTGGCTTCTGTGCACGCCCAGACTTATCCGCGGATTGAGACCATTCTGGTAAATAACGGAAGTCGGGATTTCGTGACCCTTGACCTCGCTGCGTTTAGAATCGCAAGAGTTATTCAGAATGAAACGAATCTCGGTTTTGCCCGCGCCAATAACCAGGGGATACTTGCCAGCCGCGGAGAATTCGTGCTTCTCTTGAACGCGGACGCTTATATCCATCCATCATTCGTTCAGAAGGCGGTGGAAGTGTTTAGCGAAGATTCGGAAGCTTTTGGTTTGGTTCCACAGGTTCGCAGGTGGCTAAAGCCAGGCTACCTTGAGAGTACGGGGCACGTTCTTAGACGTGACTTCACCGCGGCGCACAGAGACCACGAGAAGCGCATGGAGAACGCGTCAGCGGAGGCTGGATTGGTATTCGGAGGAACCGCAGCCTGTATAATTTACCGGCGTGAAGCGCTCGAGAAATTGCGAATCGGCGATGATTTCTTTGATGCCGACTTCTTCGCATATCTTGAGGACGTAGATCTGGACGTTAGAGCAAACCTCATAGGGCTTAAGTACAGATACGAACCTAGACTCGTCGCCTATCACGTTTCCGCAGGCTCGGGAGCAAGGCTAGACATTCCTTTACTTGCAACTGCGGAGAAGAACAGATACCTGATGATGGTGAAGTGCCTAAACTTTATGGACCTTCTCCCCAACTTGGGAGAACTTTTACTATATGAGGGGTATCATATCCTCAAGGCGCTAGGTCACCCTTACTTATTCGCAGGCTTATACCACTTCCTCAGGTGTCTCCCCTCGGCGATAAGAAAGAGACGGGTAATTCAGAAGAAGCGCGTTCTGTCATCCAGCGAATTAAGGAAACTGCTAGTTCCACGATTCAGGCGGCCCCAAATAGGCGAGGACCGTATCGTTCAACCTGCGAAGGATGCTTCTGCGAATCAGATACGTGCATCAGTAATAGTCGTGAATTACAACGGCTATGAAGACACTAAGAAGTGCCTAACAGGGCTAAGGGAGCAAACGCTGACTGGATTTGAGGTGATTCTCGTTGACAACGGGAGCAAGCTCTTTGAAGCGGAAAAACTTGCAAGAGAGTTTCCCGAAGCGAAGGTAATACCGGCGCCCAGGAACCTTGGTTTCGCGGGCGGAGTGAATGTCGGAGCGCGTTTTGCCAAGGGTAAATACGTGGTCCTCTTGAACAATGATGCGGTTCCCGTTCCTACGTTCTTGGAAGAGCTGGTAAAGGGAATGGAACAGTCACAAGCCAGTGCGGGGTGCGGTGTCCTCGTTGAAGATGAAGTGTCGCCCACGAACGATAGCCTCAACATTCTTGGATACAACGTCAAGGAAATCTTTGGAGACAAGGCGGTGACGTTCTATCCGTCCGGCGGTGCATCGATACTTAGGGTGGACGTGCTGGAGAAGATTGCGGAAGACATTTTTGAAGAACTTTACTTCCTATACCACGAGGACGTTAACTTGGGATGGCGCGTTAGGCTGGCGGGTGGGGAGGTACATAAGTTCCCCAAAGCGCGTGCTTTCCACAAGGGTTCCGCAACGGTTAAGAACCTCCCAAGATGGTTCATTCGTTATCATCAACTGCGCAATCGTTTACTCAACATTTTCACCCTTTACGAGAGTAAAACTATCTGGAAACTTCTTCCTCTCTTATTTGCAGACTTCCTCTACTGGCATATTAGGGGTCTTGTTTCATTTGAAACATTACTCGCTACGCTTAGGACGGACTGGTTCTTGATAGCGGGAGTCCCTTACATCGTTAGGAAGAGACGCGAGATTAATTGGCTGAGGTGGAAGCGACCCCTTGAAATAACTGCAGGTGGGAAGGTCACCGACGATGGGATTACGCGCTGGTTCAGCCACAAACTCATACAGCGCGAAGGATTCGTGAACGACCTTTGCAAGTTCTATCTCGGCATAGTGGGCATTCCCACAGCGGATTAAGGCACCGCCGCACCATAATCTCCACCGGCACCGCTAAAGACCCGCGTTCTCTGGGAAGATCGCGGTGACTTAGAGGAAAGTACGCGTGAGTCCTGGAAGATTTCTTTCATTTCATTAGAATAATCAACGGTGCTTATTCTCTACAGGCTGTTCTTATGGATGCTTTCGCCTCTGATAATCCACCACGCGGGTAGACACCCAAAACTGCGAGTGGGATTACCTGAGCGATTGGGCAGGTTTTCGGATGAGAAACAGACTAAGCTTCGGGCTCTGCGCAAGAGCAAGCGCATAATCTGGTTACACGGGGTAAGCGTCGGAGAAGTGAAAGCGGTGATGACACTTCTCCCTCTGCTAAAGGAGAGACTTAGGAACTGCGGCTTCTTTATCACCACCACGACGACTACAGGAATGTCGGTCCTCTCCACGCTTGCCGAGGATGAGAGCGTAGTTATCAGCTACTTCCCTTTGGGAGACCTTGCAAACGCGGTTGGTCGCTTCCTAAGGCTTGTGGAGCCGAAGGTTTTCGTATCTGCGGAGGCTGAAGCCTGGCCATACCTCCTCGCCCGTCTCAGGAAGCTTGGAGCAAAAACTCTCCTAGTTAACGCCCGCCTATATCTGGATAAGAAGCCATACTGGAAGAAGCGGGTTTATTCTCTTATATACAAGGACTTTGATAGAATCCTCTGCCAGAACGAAGGAGCTTTAGCACGCTTCAAGTCCATTGGAATTCCTAATGAGAAACTGATGGTGACCGGTAACATCAAACACCAGGCAAACCTTGAAAGGTGGACGCCAGCGAAGCTCGCAGAATTCCGTGAGAAACTCGGGTGGAAAAGAAGCATCGTGATTACCGCGGGCTCCACCCATGAGAGCGATGAGCGAATCATACTCTCCGCCTTTGAAAAGATAAAGGTTGGAAATGAAAAGCCGGTGCTCGCACTCGTTCCCAGGCATCCGGAGCGAGGAAGAGAGGTTCTTCAACTTACCCGGGAAATGTACTTCAAGGCGCAGAGGTACAGCTACTACAACGAAGTCTTTCGCCCCCTCTCGGTGCTTATCGTTGACGAGATGGGCACCCTTCCCAACTTTTACCAGATCGCGGATATCGTGATACTCGGTGGAACCTTTGACCCAAGAGTTGGAGGACACAACATCGTTGAACCCGTGTCACTTGAGAAACCAATAATCGTCGGACCCAACGTGGACTCCATCGCCAGCGAGGTCAAGATACTGAGGGAAAAGGATGCCCTTATTCAAGCTGGGAACGAAGAAGAGTTGAAAGGCGCTTTGTTGGAACTAATAAACGACGAGGGGAAGCGAATCGCACTCGGAAAGTCCGCTTACTCCGCGCTCATAGGCACTGAGAAACCAATTGACGCAACGGTTGAGGAAATAGCAAGAGCACTTGAAAGCTAGTGCAGGCTTCCTTTCTCCTCCCGCGCCAATTCTCTCTCATCCAGCGTCGGCAAACGTCGACGCGGATATTTTCTTGATCAGCCCAAGTCTTCATTGGCGGAGAAACTCGGTGGTAAAACCGCTGACGCTTTGGTCAAGAAGATAAACCCCGAGAAGACTTAACCACCTACACGCTTCTTAGTTCTAGGTCGGAGAAGGTTAAACCGGTTATATAGAAGATGTAACTCGGTACCATTGGCAGGACGCAGGGAGAAAGAAACGAGAGCAAACCACCAATGAAGGCGATAATCAAATTAAGGGAATAGCCGGACAGAAATTCTTCGCCAGTGAAGGACGTAAGCTGGGCGGCATACTGGTTAAGGTAGACTAATCCTCCGGTCATCAGGAGTATTCCGACGCCAATAAGCAAGAGCCCTGAAATAAAGTTAATTATTGGAATGGCGCGCCTGATTTTGGGAAGACTCGCTAGAAACCAGTTAAATGCAAGTGAGATAATCAGAAACGGAACCCCAAGCCCAATAGAGTAGGCGATCATCATCGGAACGCCGGAGCCTTCCTGCGTGGTGGAAAGGGTCCAAATGGCGGCGAGAATGGGACCTATGCAAGGCGTCCATCCTGCGGAGAAGAATATTCCCACTAGAAATGAACCCACGTAACCTGAAGGCTTCTGGGAAAGGTGTAACGCCTTTTCACGAAGAAGAAATTTGAAAGGCGTTAATCCCCAGAGGCTTCCCGCAATGTGGATTCCAAGAAGAATCAGGATTGCCCCTCCAACGTAACCTATAACCTTCTGGTAATCCGAAATCCACCTGCTTATCGCGTGGGAGGGAAGCCCAAAGACGATCACGAATACCGCCGAGAACCCAATAACAAAAGCTAGCGAATGGCTAAAAGTTCGAAGCGCCAATCCTTTAATCATGGAGGACCGTCCAATTCTGAAAACCTAAGAGGCTACTAAGTATACCTTGCCTTCCTATCTCTTTATTCATTCTGGGCGGGAGCTACCTGGAATACTTGTATTCTCCCTCAATGTAAAGTGGGACTTGGTCTGCAAAGTTTGGGCTAGATGGCAAACCGCTTTGCCCACCGGGAATGATTGATACAATACCGCCAAGTGGGTCGGCAAGATGGAATATGATTCTCAGGCTGGGACCAAAATCCTTGTAGAAAACCCCGCCATGATATTCGCCAACTGAGACGTCAACAGTTCTTAAGCCCCCGGATGCGGGGAGGTCGCCGGGACTTGCGAGGGAATAGATCGGTAACGGGTGAACCACGTGAATCTTGTGTTTATCGCCATAGCTGAGAAGCTTATCGTCATCTGAGAACGCATTATCCGCGGAAAACCTCAGCGCCTTCCGCAGATCGTCGCGAGTGAACGTAAACCAGGCTTCGCCCCGAAGTGCGAGAAGCACAACGTCCGGCGTTCTGTAATGAGCGCGGTACTTACTGCTTGCGGTTTCATTTAGGCTCGTTTCTATTAAACGCCAGATTAATGCGCCAGGCTCTTCCATGTCCATACGCCTGTTCCAGGCGATAAGCGTGCTTAGAGCAATCTCTTCTTTGTCCGTCAAACCACCGGACGGATTCTCCAACTTCTTCACAAACGTGGGTAATAGTGCCTCCGCATAAAGCGAATATGTATCGGTTTGAATCAACATTGCGTCGCTTACGCTAAACCTTCGCCCGCTCTTGATATGACTCTTTATAAGCTCGGATATGCGCCTGGCACGCGTTCCCTCAGCGTAATTACCAGCAAAGATCGGAAATCCTTTCCTGTCAAGGGCAGGTGGATTGTTGGCGGAGACGATGAAACCTTCCGGCGGATTAAACAGGCTTGGAAGGTCATCCGGAGAATGGAATTCCCAGTCGTAATTCTTAAGCTGTGATGGGTTTGAGATTATTTGGGCTTCACTACCGTCGTAAGTCCGCAAGGGCATCAGCCCGCCCACGAAGAACCCAACGTCGCCTGCGTGTGAGGCAAATAGAAATGCGTAGGGAGTCTGCATCAGGCTCACCGCGTCTCCAAAGTCCGCAGTGGACTTACCAACCGCGATTCTGTAAAATCCCACAGCCTCCAAACTGGGAACCTCGTTTACCCACTTCAGTATCACTAGCTTTCCATCCTGTTCATCTATGACAGGACCAACGCCCTTCATATACTTAAGCGTTCGCTTCTCATCCAAGATTTTCAACCCTTCGCGGACTTTGAAAGTCTCTTCACGGGATTCAAGAACTTCTTGCAGGAATGATTTTGGTAGGCTAGATTCGTCCAGGAGGAGGATATCCTGATTATCCCCTTGAAGTGCGGTAATTCCCCAGGCATAGTATTCGTTTGCGCCGACCGCGATTAGCGGGATGCCCGGTACAGTGGCGCCCCGAACGCTGAACTCGCCCTTAAGGGTAAGCCAAACCTCATACCAGATGGATGGGAAAGTAATCTCCAAATGCGGATCGTTGGCGAGGATGGGATAACCACTCTCGGTGAATTTCCCTGAGATGACGAAGGCGTTGCTACCCAAGGGACTCCCCTCGCCGACGAACGTGGCTGGGGAGACGGTATCCACGGGCATCTGAATTATCGGGAAAAGGGGCAGACTTGAAAGAAGATCCTTGGATTTACTAAGTCCTACCGCGGATTCATCGCCACTAGTGGATACTCGGAACTTCCAAAGCTCCGTCCGAAAATCCTCCGCCAGCATTAGGCTTATGCTCCTTGCTATCGCTAGACTGTCCAGCGGTCGCCAAGGCTCAAACGGCGGGATGATGGAATACTCCGGCGGAAGCCCATTTTCTTCTATGAAGGCATTGATGCCATTTGCGTATGAGTTCACTATAGAAACTGCCTCAGGTAATTCACGTGCAATTGCAACAAAATCACCTTCCGCTGACGCATAGAGGTTGAGGTTTCTTACGAGAATGTCCTCGTCAAGTTCGCTTCTACCAACAAGTTCCGCTAGCCTGCCACTAGCCTTTCTGCGGGTTACATCAAGCTGGAACAGCCTATCTTTCGCAGTGATATAGCCAAAGGTGTAGAAAAGCTCAGGAAGACCATAGGCAGTAATGTGGGGAACGCCATAGTCATCATATTCAACGTTTGCGGGAAGACTTACGGAAGCAGTCTCCCCAGCATATGCAAGGGCCCCTATCGGAGAAAAGAATAAGCAAAAAACCGTTCCAAGGGTAACAAAAGCGAGAAGGCGGAGCATTCCCTAGCCGGCACCCGGAAATATTTTGTTGAGATGAAGCCAATCAATTAACAGAAACTGCATTCGCCCAATGAGAAGTGAAACACGAGCCATAATCGTATAACCAAAGGATGCGCCAAAGGCTATCATTAAAAAGTAGATACCGACGCGGGAAAGCCAGCCAATCGTGCCCTTATGCTCAACGCTGAAGAAGAAGTAGATGAGAACCGTAAAGGCACCAACAAAGAGAATTAACGCATTTATCAATCCTAGTAACTCCGCGCCGCTACCTGGAGCCAGGTCAATCTTTTGAATTGTAGAAAAGAATTGTGGAAGGAGAAGCCCGTTTATGACTTTTGGTATGGCGATGCCGGAGAACCCACCTATGTAAAAGGCGAATGTTATTCTTGACATCCATGCCAGAGGTCTGATGATTCTCAAAATAATGAATACGCCTAGAATGGCGGGGATTATTACCCAAGGGTCCCAAACCTTGTACCAAGGTGCAACCGAAGGATCAAAGGCTGGATTAAGGGGAGGGATCAACCTATAGACGAAGTTGGGTTTGATGAAGTTAAACCAGTAAAGCGCCATCAGCCACGCGGCAGAAAGACCCAGATAGAGATGCTCGCCTAACTTGAAAAGCGGATTGTCTCCAAAGATAAAGGAGAACATTATCAGTGTAAGACCAGCCGCTATCCAAGTTCCAATAAGAATGACGGTGGGGCTAGCGAGGAAAGATTCAATAATCGCAGTGAACCCGGTTGGAATTTTTTCCGCCTGCAACAGTATTATGATTGGTGTGTTCATGTGCTTATTCCCCCTGCCTTCTCCCTTCTTTCAATTCCTCGGAGCCAGAAGACGAAGACGTTGGCAAAAATAATGGAAAGAAAAATGAGCGTGTGCACTGCGGATTGGGGGTCCATCGCTCGAGATGCTTTGGATGGTAGGTCTATCAAGCCTTCATATTCGGCGGCGCCCTTCAATCCACCAATTATTCCGTTAACCTGCTTCGCCTGCAAATACGGATAGTACTGCGGAGCCATAACCGCCGTAACCCCGGCACCAACTGGAACCTTATGCACTTCCGTTCCGTAGACTATCCAATAATCGCCCGTGTTACCCGCCTCAAGCATCACTAAGTAGTCCATCTGCTTGAACTTATCTACTCCACGCATAATGGGCATATTCACAAGTGGCCTACCTCCATAATCCACGCCCCCGAAGGTGTCCCGTATACTCTGACCAACGCCGATTATTACCAGTGTTGTGCCGGGTCTGTAGCCAAGCCATACGTAGTCTTCGCCGTATGTCCAGTCAGGGTGCTTAGTCAGAAGTTCGCCTATCGCCTGGTCAACGAGACCAGTGCCCAGAGGCCAAAGCGCCAAGATGTAGAGCTTGTGCTTCTTTCTAATTATGTGTTCCAGGATCGCCTTCATCATTGGGTAAAGCTCCGGCATTGATGCAGGGTCATAATCAACGGAAAACATAACCCTGGAGCCTTCAGGGAGCGTTTCTATCGTATCGTAAACCCCTCTAACCTCAGGCGTGGGATAAATACGGACGTTGAGAGGAACCAGAATGGGAATGATGACCGCTACCGCCACAAGGGCATAAATTAATCTTCTGTCAAGCCGGAGAAACTTTTGAATGAAACGCTTCATTATTCACCCCCACCCATATAGGTTCTCTCTATCCCGAAAATTATTCTCACGGAGATGGCAATTTGCGCTAGCGCAATCCCGAGGAAGATACCACGGTATCCTGCCATATTTGGATTGTTCATTATCCAGTCGGAGAACAAACTGATGGTGGCTCCGACTTCGCTTCCTGTAAATAATCTAGCAAACAAGTTAACCACTTCATCCCCCGCAGGAACCCTTCCTATCATTACTATGAGCCCAGCAATGAGAAGCGCGGTCGCCTCGGGAGTTCTTGCGCGAAACGCACGAAACGCAGCACTAGCAATAAAAAAGGCTAGAGTGGCGAACATCGTTGCCTGGGCGGGCAAGAAGACAAACCGGTAAAGCCAAACCGCCGGAGGTATATACTTCTCTGATGTGGCTTCAACCCCCCAGATCAGCGCAACTATGAGCATTACCCAAAAGGCGATGAGAGCAACTATTGAATACCCATAGCCTGCGACCTTCCGCCTCACTTTGTTGGTGTGATAATGGACGAGGGATACAATCGCCAGTATCGCGGCAAAGCCGACGATGATTATCGTCCACCTGGTAAACCAGCTGTAAACTTCGTCCGCGAACTTCGTCGGAACGTACTCACGGGCGAACATCAAGAAGCCCGTTATGAAAGCGATAGCGATTGGTAACGGTTTTTTCAAGAACTGCATCGGATTATCCTAACGCCTTAAAGAGGTCTTTGACGAACGCTATGTTGAGAGTCGCGAGTATGGTTCCAAGAACGATGATAGCCATTATGAATACTTTTCCCACGTCCTGCCCCTTAAGGCTACCAAGCAACATAGGCTCACGCGCAAGATAGGCACTCGCAGCGTAGAGCTCCTCCCCGATTAGAGTGTAGTCGCAGGTAGTAACAAAGAAGGGTAACTGCGTGGATGCATCAGTACCTGCGATCTGAATAGCGCCGGTGCTGGCTCCGGTTTCAGCAAGAATCAGGCTTTCAGCGTAGTAGTAACCCATAAAGAAATTGGCGGCGGGCTTATCACGCATCATCAGTCCGCAAACCGCCGCCGCATAGGAGAATTGATCTTCCGTCAGGAAGAAGATGTTGTCTTCTTTGTAAGAGTCAGGGCGACCCGCGTCGGTATATCCTTGTTTAACAATTTCCTGCGTCACCGAGAGCACCACCGGGTCGCGGCAGGGGATGCTGAGTTGGCTCTCATAATTCGCCACCCGACGCGCAACCCTGCCGAGAATATTCAGCGACGCAAGCGTGGAAAGTGAGGAGAGGCTGTCCATCCCGTTTATATACAGGATAGGCTTGCCCATTTCAGTCGCACGACCGATAGCTTCATCAACCGCCTCTAAGCCAGCGATTCTACGAATGAACAAGTTAGGATCGCGCCTAGCCCGTGCGATGAAGTATAGAATAATCGTCCCGAAAATCACTGCGAAGATCAAATTGTTGCTCCTACCAGTATGAAACCAGTTCTCCCGCGGCGTTACCTCAAGTACTTCTGGGTACTCTGCGGTTGCTCCCCTGTACTCTGCAGTGAGTTTCAAGAAATAGGACTTTCCTTTGACGGGGATAGTGAACCCGTCATTCTTGCTGACATCGGAAATCTTGGCGACATGCCAAGTTTTCGGCTCCCTGTGCTTCCTAAACCAGTAGAAGCCGGGAAAATTCGCGGGATAATCCTCTTTGAAAAAAAAATTTGCGGGAAAACGCGCACCTTCATACCAGGGTCCGCCTGGATTCTCCGCAATATATGCCACGTAAACAAGCTCTTCAGTTTCTTCGGGGGACTTCTTCCAAATCAGCGCAACACCACTGCCGTCATCGTTAGGAAGGTCTTCCGCCCACACTTTCTCGGGCATCGGGACGTGAATCTCTTCAGTCAAAGGAGTTAGCGGGTAGATACCACCGACTCCAAGCCCAATACCTCCTACTTCCGCACCTCCGCCTATTCCCCCAGCTCCCATCTGCGCAAAGGTGACCGCGGAAAAAAGAGCGAGCCCTCCTAGAAAAACAGCCAGAATAGTGAGCCTGTAAATCCCTTTCATAGTAAAGGTTACCATCAGCTTCAACGATTATAACAGAAAATTCTTGATTACAATACTGGATGATTTGCCATATTTACTTCTTTCGTTTATCCTATTAAACGTTATCACTGGTGTGCGTAAGGGAGCAAGCCCAAGGGGACATTGGAACGGACCTTCCCACCACCAGTTGAATCTTCCACCGCGTCAACAGGACGCGTGGCATCTAAACGCTTTTCGTTTGTAGTCTTAATTCCTTTGCTGGAGGGAAATATGCCGAAGATCGTTGAATGCGTACCTAACATAAGCGAGGGTCGCGACGAGGATAAGGTCAAAGCCTGCATTGAGCCAATTAGGAACACTGCAGGTGTGAAACTACTAGACTACTCATCCGACCCTGACCACAACCGAACCGTAATAACATTCGCGGGGGAGCCTTCCGCCTCGGCGGAGGCAGCTTTCGCCCTCGCAGGCAAATGCAAGGAACTAATTGATCTCACAAAACATAAGGGCGAGCATCCCAGAATGGGTGCGGTTGACGTCATCCCCTTCGTACCCATTTCAGGCTTGAGAATGGAGGACTGCGTGGAGCTAGCCAAGAATGTGGGAGAAAGGATCTGGACTGAGCTAAAGATCCCAATTTATCTATACGAATACGCGGCGAGCTCGCCTCACCGGAGAAACCTCGCGGATATAAGGCGCGGGGAGTTTGAAGGGCTTCCGCAGAAAATGAAGGATCCGCTTTGGAAACCAGATTTCGGGGATAACGAACCGCACCCTACCGCTGGGGCCACTGTAGTTGGCGCAAGGAACTTCTTAATAGCCTACAACATTAACTTAAACACGGCGGATATGAAGGTGGGCAAGAAAATAGTCTCGTGCATCCGTGAGGCTAAAGGCGGGCTGGCGAACGTCAAAGCAATGGCGGTTTGGCTGGAGGACAGGAAACAGGTGCAGATATCTATGAACCTGGTGAACCCGATTGATACACCGATGTACCGCGTTTTTGAGACGGTCAAAATGGAAGCGGAAAGATACGGCGTCAGTATCATTGGAAGCGAGGTTGTGGGACTTCTTCCACTGGAAGCCCTCGCGAAAACGGTTGATTACTACCTGCGATTTGAGACGTTTAAACAGGACCAAATAATAGAGGTTCAGCTATTTGGAGAGTAGGGTTTAATAGGACTAGGCAGACGCAGAGGGATGACCTTTTCTTTCAAGGTTTCGTTCCTCAATCTTATTTTGAATCTCCCGCTTGACCTCTAAGAGGACGCGGGTGATTTTGCACTTTTAATGGCTTCCGGCTATCCCAGGTATCGGGGAGAAAGACACAGCCAGTTGCCTGAAAGTTCTCTGCAAAAGAAGAGAATTTCAACCTTTCTCAAGTGCCGGCTTTTCAGAAGCAG